>Ga0307512_10001026_pt1 | contig 40961 bp, 55 predicted proteins | sample 14_EM_MG_FD_200267 | JGI IMG/M metagenome (GOLD analysis project Ga0307512, IMG submission 200267) | Populus trichocarpa ectomycorrhiza microbial communities from riparian zone in the Pacific Northwest, United States - 14_EM | ecosystem: Host-associated > Plants > Roots > Unclassified | place...
ACAGGATTATACTACTCTCTCTTTCTTTCTTTCTTTGTTTCTTTCTTTCTTGTCCTTTTTGTCTTTCTCTCACCTTTCATTTGTCAGCGGGGACGAAGGGTTGCGGGGGGGGAGCTCCGCCATCTAGCCGGCTCGCCCGGAGGCGGAGGGGATATCAGGGTCCTGTCATACTCTAATTAGAGTCAATACAGTATGATTAAACAACAACAACAACAACAGATGCTTGGCTACCAGATTGGAACACGACTGGAGGAACTGGAGGTCTTGGTGTCACCGGAGTTCAACCTCCAGATTCCGTCTCACCGCATGGAGGCGGCGAAGTTAGTTGCGAAGATGCGGAGTTGTTAGAGAGCGACTGGGCAGAGTTCTTTGAGAAGAAGGGGGAGGCTTAAGTCCAAGCGTATTGTGGGGGAGAGTGAACTTCTGATTCAAGAGGGCTTAGAAGGTGTAATTTTAGGGTTGGATTGAGGGGGTTTTGGTCTACGGTTTGGCCTAGCTTATTGCTTTTACAGAAACACGGTGCGATAGGAGTTAGGAGTTTTTGAATCCTGGCACTGTAGAGGCTCAGGGGCATTTTATTGCATGATAGAATAATGGGGTGGCAATGATTATGGCGCCTAACCGACAGCGATAAGTGATGACTTGCTATCACACGTCTGACTCCCACCTCCCACTGATCCGCCTTCTCCCACGATTATGCGGCCTACCAGAACCCCATCACCTCACATGTGGCCACCGCGACCTTTCGAACTTCTTCATCCCTTCAGCTACAGCATTTTCAACTTATAGCTTAAGCTAGTTTTTACAAACTCCATATTGCACTTTTTCAGTAAATCACTGCTAGAACCGGAGCTAGTCACTTTATGCTCATGCTGGAGTATTTCCGGGACACCATGAGCGTCCCGCGGGAGCCGAGCCGATCGACAGCGAAGGCTTCAATGACTGCGATTGACAGGTTGAGGCGGCTGGATGAGGCAGATGTGCTCCATGGTGACGCGAAGCTGAAGAATGCGGTTTTAACCAGGCGGAGATGGTGTGGCAAATAGAATTTGTTTTGGCCAATACTAGCGTGGGGACTACAATTGATAAGAGGCAGTTCCAGATGGAATTGAATAGTACGAGCGAGATTCTGGGGGACGATGATTAGGTAGATTGGGGATGATGAAAGAAGCTTCTGTACATTAGGAAGTGGGATGATTGGTGTTGCGAAACGATTGGTTGAGCGCCAATTAGAAACAATTTGGCTGAACACACAGGCACCTCCGGGTTGCACAGATTCAAGTGACCGTGTATCTACATTCCTCCATCTGAGCATCGCAACTCTGCGTTGACACTTCTGATTCGTTATATTTTCCATATTCTTTGATCGCGTTTGCATGAGCGTTATGGGAAACTAACAAATTCGCGTTGGATTGGGCCAATTTCTGGGGGAGCACAGGTAAACGATCGGGGAATATCAATTCTGCTATTATGCAGCCTATCCCTCTTTTGCTAACATAGAGGATATTGCTATGTGCGTGGAATGTTAGCCACACACCTTTCCCTTCCGATTCCTATTGCTGAGGTTCCGTCCGCGTCTTTTCGCGCTCAGTGACACTTTGAATTGGGCTGTGCTTTTCACTACCTATATTTTGTACCATCCACGATATGACCGGGTATCGTTATCTGTGTTGGCACGGGATTTGGCCCGATGGCTTGTGTGGCGTTCGGGGGCTTACAGCCCCCAACGGCCTAAGGCTGCGGGCATGATGCCGGTGGCTTGCGGCCCCCATGAGCCGCCACTATCTCCCATGCCGAAGAGTAGGTCTAGCCCTAGCAGTGATGCTCGGCATCGGTCTCCGGATGTGATACTCGGCGAAGCCGAGTATGCCCTCTTCTTTCCCATATATATATGCCTGTCTTTCTCTCTCTTTGCTCTTTAGACAATCACTTTTGTACGATAGTCAATTCAATATCTCTATTCATACTCGATTGATCTCAACAATGTGTTGGGGAGCGTGATTCACCATTTTTGCGCAACCACAATACTGGAGAGACAACCTGAAGTAAGGGGCTACAATTGGCAGTAAGAAGAAGCTCTATCCGACGATATGTAGTGTCATGTATCAGTGATACGATGGCTACCTGAGGGTTACCATGCGAAGCGGGGCTAAGAGTTTGGAAGAACTAGCGCAAGATGCTAAGTCTCCCAATTCGAGTGCCTGATTGCGCAAGGAGAACCAAAAAAGTGAGTGATAGTTCACGACGAGATGGACCTGGCAGTTTCTCCTCCTTCAGTTCTACGCCAGGTTGGCCCACCACTGGCACTATACATCAATCCACTGTCCTTCGAAGGATGTAGACATTGATGCTGGCTCGATATTTGCGATACAGAAAATTCCGGGAGAACCGGATGCACAAACTCGCCTGTCTGCGAAACGGCTTCAATCCCCGTGCTAAATCCGGCGCCCAAGACTCGCCTTGCCATTTCTCCAAGCCAGAAGAGTCCCCGAACATCCAATTTCCAGAATTCACAACCGCACTAGAAGGCGGCACGAGTGTCATAGTGTGAGAAATACTGTAAACAAACCTTTCCACAGTCTAATAATCTGTTGTTTTTACATGAAATTGCACTGCCTTACCACCTTACCACCGATCAGCACATTCCGCCACCGCTGATGAACTGTTAAAAGTAGTTATAGAGAAGCTTGATTGTGTACTATCTAAGAAGGCCGCAAAGTCATATATAAATGGTCATACAAGAGCGAATACGTACGTACTCATCTATGTATAGATACGGCTGAATACTGTTGAGAGCAAAAGAGAAATAACGAAGCTCAATTGTCTATCAATCTACAGAGAGAGAGAATGGCAGGCTTCTGTACAGAGAAAAGACCATACTCGGGGATGCCGAGTATCACAACCAAAGCCCGATGCCGAGTACCAGTGCCAGGGCTAGGCCTCCTTCTTGGCATGGAGGCAGGCGAGGCCAATGTGGGCTACAAGCCTCCGGCCTCATCCCCGAGTCCACCTGCACCGAAGATTAAGGAAGCCACCAGGCCAAACTCCTAGTCAACAAATACCATTAATTTAGCAGTAATCTCCTAGTCTCCCATCGAGCTATCATCTCCGGCCATACGAAGGCTGTGATCGATTTATGCAACACATGTGTTCAAAATAGTGATACTTAGACAAGCTTGATTGTATATTATCTAAGAGTGCCACAAGGCCATATATATATGAGTACAAGTGTGAATGCGTGCGTACGCATCTATGTATAGACCCTTCAGGCCGACAGCAATCTCCGGTCATACGAAGCTAACCTCCAGCCATACGAGACTCATCTCCGGCCACAGAAGACAGAGACCTATCATGCAATAACATTGTTGCATAAATAGACCTGACTGATGGTGTTGCATAAATAGATCTGACTGATGGCGGAGTTGACTGTAAGCCGTAGGGCACAAGGCACACCGCTTTCTTGTACTATATATTCCTAGTCTTTCTTCTCTCTCTCTTTACACTCTGTACCTAAGTCTATTCACACGGTTCTCCCCTCCATATTTCAACAAACATGATGAACATTGCATGAGAGTGACAATGTATGACGCCGCACTCACATTGATTTGCAAGAGGAAATGATCACGTTTCAATCATGACACACCACCAATATGCCTTCCTCTCCTGCTACTCGTCCCTTCTCGAGATAATTGGCAGCTGTTTCCTGATAATTGAACCTCACCCATCAAGTTTGTATCTCTGCACGCTTCAGACAAGAATATCGCTCCCGCACTTATATCAAAGGTTCCGCAAAGCCTCATACTTTGTTGCCATCTATTTAGCTATAGCACCACTCTGCTGGTCCCCAGTATCTCTAGTACGGAATGTGCTCGGCAGATCGTGGTGGCGATAACCACACCAAAATTGATGTTAATGTGCGGCAAGTATACAACAGCTTGATCAAAAGATGTCTCCTGAGGCACTTTGGTCGGCTGTGGTTGGCGAATGAGATAATGGAGATCATATGGCTGTTGATCACAGGGTTCACCACCGTCAGTCCCGTTCGGTCAGATCCCAGACTGTGATTTTCCTGGCTGAGGATTCACGCCGCTTCAGCCCTAAGGCTTTGTGGTTTAGGGGTGCAACCCTGCAGGGCCTTACAGCCTTTTAAAAATTGAGCTTGAAGTTGGTGGTCTCGGTGCGACGGGAAAAACAAGCCACTTATATTCACCCAACAACGTGAAGTGGAACAACAGTTTGGGAAATGCTGACCAGATCAGAAGGTGCGGAACTATCCCCTACTGTACAGGCGGAATTTTCGTTAGCCGACCGGAATTCCTTCTTGCCAGCTGCAGTCATTCACACCTCAGCACCGGCAAAATCCGCCAGGGCCCTTCAGTCACCGTAAAGAGGCCCTAGGGATTCTAGCCTCAGCCCGGGTAGCACTAGGCTATATACAAGGTACACCCGCCCAGGACGGCGGTGTCAGGCCCCGAAAGTCTCCAGTCCGGACGGACGTTTGAGAACTCTGGTTGATCATGTATTAGGCCTTTCTTTTGTGTTCCGTTTGGGCTTCTATCTGGGTTTGCTTCGTAGTGTGATTCTCAGTCTTAAGTTTGTTTTTTAGTATCATTAGCGCTGTTCTCTTAAGCAGGCACTGGGTCCCCTCTGAAGGACTGGTGGACCTTCTCAAGTGGGTAGAACTGTAGATATTAGACGCTGAGTACAACTCTGATTATGCCTCATACAGGCTCGAACTACCGTATTTCCCACGATATATATCTCCTTGTGGCCAAATACCCTCGAACCTCTCACCAAATTTGGATCAGTGCACCACGAGAAACATCGATATGGGCTAGGACACAGAATGTTGATTGCGTAAAAGTGCTATTATGGGGCACTTTAATTATGAATATTTACGCGTTTGGAAAGGGTAACTTGTCATTAATACTCTAGACTTTAACTTTTCCTTCTGTGAACGCTGCTCATTGGCTCACCAACATCATCTACATTAATTTCAACGTCAATACAAAGCTCACTCCCCCTCATGTCAAAAACACATCATCTCACTCCCCATGAACGCACCCAGCGTTATCCTTGCCCCGAATCCCGACAGGCACCTGACACCGTACACTGATATCCACCAATACCTCCGCCCACATTCAACACAGCGTAGGTAGGAATTTACCCGGTACCACAGACTATGCGGATCTCGTTCCTTGTACACTGTTCAATCCCCGCCGCAGCTCACTCCCAATCAGAAGATTCACACGAGCCGGTAACTCCACCACAATCGCGGTGTGGGTGTCGATAGCCATGTTCACTGGGAAATCAACATCCACGCCATAGGTACAAACATATTCGATTTTTCTCTAAGGGTGGTGAGATAAAACGCAATTTCCAGCCATTTACCTCATAACCATCTGAATCGACATATGCCAAGTCTGGGAAATCCTGCGACAGTAGCAGTCGTGTTGCTAGAAGCCCTATGGTTCACAGTCGTGACTATCTCTTTAGACTTCACACCATGACAGTTCTTTTAGACTTCACACGATGCTCGCCCTCATGCTCTTCATACTTAAGACGGCCTTTGGCCGTCCCTGTTGTACCTACAATCAATTCACACATTCACATCAACAACTCGTGCCAACTACCAGGGGTATCGAAGGCCCACAAATGCCGGAAAGCAAATCGGCAGAGCAGACGGTGAGGAAGCGGAGAGCGGAAAGCGCATTTCTGTACGAAGTATGGTTGGCCAATTAACCCTAGTTAGTTCAGTACCTCTTTACTGGCATAAAGGCAAGCGCCAGAAGTCCTTGGACACTCAGGAGTCAAAAACTGGTTTACGTTTGCCCGTATAACGCTCGGCGGGAGGTGCTCGGGGGAAGTGGTTCAATGTGACGAAGTTAGAATTAGAGAATGTGGGTACAAGAGTATTACTAACGACAATAGATAACATACAGCCGCACCAAATCTCCCTAAAATTGAGAGTTATACAAGAGGACCCCGCTATCGCCCAAAATAAATGACTGCGAGTTGGACGAGCCGGGAGAATATCAGGTCATAATCGATGACTGTTAAATAGCAGCTCTCTGTAAAAGGGTCAAAAGACAGACAAAAATCCACTGGGTCCCGGGACACACTGGCATCCCCGGGAATGAGGAAGCAGATGGCCAAGCGAATCTTGCGCGAGAGGGCCGCAGGGCAGGCACAGCACGAGTACGAGTATACATCTCGGCTGCGAACAAGACCAGACGAATCTCAGAAGCAAAGACGGCAGGGAAGGCTCAATGGGAGGCCGAGAAATGCAGCAAACATCACCACTACAGACTAAAACGCGAAGCTGGAAGCAAGAGACCCATCCCAATGAATAGGGTGAACCCACTGGCAGCCAGGTACTACCGGCTGAAGTCCGGACACGTGCCAGTGAGGACATACCTAAAACGATTCGGACACCAAGACGACGACAAGTGCTGGTGGTGCGGCTGCGGAGGCCGGACTGTAGCCCCGACGTGGGAGCATCTCTTCCACCACTGCAGCCGATGGAGATTCCAGGATGCAATGCTCTGGAAAAAGGTGGGGATAGCAACAGGATGGAGAGCGTGCAGATGCCGACACGTGCAAGTCTCCAAGCTGCTCTCCATGGAGCAGTGCGATAGTGCGGTAATACAGTTCCTGATAACTACCGATATCGGCAAGTTCCTGTTCAAACTTTCGGAGGAGTAGCAGTATGAGCCAGTGGGCTCTCCCTGATTTGATCACATTTCCTTTGTAGTGAATTGATCACTTTCAGTTTCTTTCCTTTTTGTCAGAAGGGGAACATCGGCAAAAGTGCAAATCGACTATAGACTGTGCTACGCGCACATGCCCACACGCGCAGGTCATAGCAAGCTTCCCGTGGACCCCTGTGCGACTCGCAGCCTATAGTAATCCATAGTCAGTCCATAGAGATCGTCGTGTGGGCATATGCATGCATTTATGACCAGTGGGTCTATGAGTGGACTACCATCGGACTGATCTTGTCCTGTGCATGCCCGCAGGCTCAATGCATTGGTAGGACGGATATCCGGATATCCGGTCGATGTACCGAGGCCTCTATGTTTCAATAGGACTACTTGTATTCGGCCGCTACGTGTATAGAGGACGCTGCAGTGTCGCTAGATGGAGTGTGGATATCGTTCAATTGCACAATGAGTTCGCGGCAACTACACGTCAAGCTCACACTCAATCTATAGGATTTGATTATTCCGCAGGAAGAAGGATGGATATTGTGCGATAGCAGAATGGGCGTGGGGCAGCTACATGTCGAGTACACACTGAAGCTTTGAATATTCTGAATGGGCATCATATGATCCTATCGATATATTCACCGAATTTCCGCATGAACTATGGCACAATGGTCAATGGAGTTCCAGTGGAGCTATGGCACGATGATCATAGAGTTGCGATTGTCTAAGAGGGATATGGTACAATTTCCAGTGGAGCTATACTACGATGGTCACAGAGTTACAGTACTCTATGAGAGTTATGGCACGATTTCGAGTGGAGCTATAGCAGGAGTTCTAGTGGAGCTATCGCATGAGGATCATAAACTTCCGTTGGCTGGAAGGTAGCTACCGTACAATACAATACATACTAAAATATAAACTTTCACTAAGGAATACAATACTTGTGGCAGCACGTCTAGTCCAACTTAATTCGCCACACAGTAACTCCACACTTCAAAATCAAATTCACCTCCTTCCCCAAACTATAACTCCACACTACAAACCCAAATTCACTTCTTTCGCCAATCCTACAGAAACTGTCCTCTCGAACCTTACCAGCAATTCTACCCCAGGTGCCGTCCATTCCACTGCAAACTAGTTAGCACAGTGCACATAACCTCGGGTATACTTCCTTACCTGAGAGATAACCAGTATTCAGAATCCCCCGTGTCTTGCAGCTTCTCGAGAGCCGCTAATTGTCTCTTCATCGTGCTGAGGTGCTCTTTGCATGCTGGGAATGCTGTCAAACTTGGGAGCCTTATACGGTGAACCGCCTTCCCGATTTGTGTTCTGATATCCAGAACCTAATGTCTTATTAAAGCCGTGGCAATGTCTGACGATTCAGGTGTTGTATACGCGCTATCTCACATCTCCTAATGCCTCACATATATCGCTGTGACGGTCAGTTACTGTGCAGCCGCCATTGGAAAGATCACCCACCACCAGCGTTTATCGAGTTCAATCGCAGCCCTTGTTCAGCCTCGCAAGTGGCAATGTAGGTATCGAGGTGCCACTGCAGACCAGTTGCCATTAGACAGACAAACTCCGGTGACATTTGCGCCAGAAATCGCGAATCTTCGACGCGCAGGGATTTGTGTGCCTTGAAGAAACAGTGGTATATGGCAGTGGCGACGTAACTGATAACGTATGGCTCCTTGGGAGTCTGAGGATGAATATCAGCATTATTCCTCCCAGTGGACGTAGGATACCTGCCTCTAAGTCGTTGTTTTCCAAGATATATCGTTTATTGTCGAGTAACAAGCGGACCTTACCCTCCTTTTGAGGGGCGTCCATCTCCAGTAGTTGGTAAATCTCTTGGAGTTTAATGCCAATCTGCGAGACTGCGGTGTTTCGCACAGGATAATGAAATTTTGCAATATGTGGCTGTTGGTTAACATTGGTACGAAAGAAAGTCTACGGGACTTGCATAGGCCATGTGTTCAAGCGCCGCTTGTTGGGGGACTTGCATAGGCCACGTGTTCAAGCGCCGCTTGTTGGGGGACACTGTCATCAAATTTCCCAAATCCGCGGGCCTTTATCCAGGGAGCAGCAGCCGTCTCATCTACATCTTCCAGCACTGGGTGATCGAATAATGTCTTCCCCCAGTTCGTTATTGACTATTCCTCTCGACTTCTGTCATTGTTTGGTCTTTTTGGCGTCCTGACATTCGGATTCAGTATCAGCTGCAGCATGTTTCTGCTGGGAACTCCGAGTGCTTGAATGGATGGTCATGGGCATAATGGCTCTTTCCCTAGAATTATTGCTCTGCTGGGAACTCACAGGACCAGTTGCCGCTGTTGACAGCGGATCATCCACAGAGGGTGATGATGAGGAGGAAGCCAACGAGCATCTCGTGGGTGCTTTCGGTAAGGTCAGCTTTGGTGGTGTTTGAGCAGTGGTCAACAAGCGTCCGGTGGCTGTTTTCGAACTTTGAGGTGTTGGAGTAGGAGTGACCGAGTCCCGGAGGAGTTCATCATCCATAGCCTTGAAATCGTCCGGGACATCTGAATGTTGGTCATCTGTGAGTTCGACATCTGGTGCATTCAATCTCACACCCGGATGACACCCTGGCCACAGGCTATAAGCTTCCCAGCGGCCGGGATGAGGACTTGGACGAATCGCGACGGGTTTTCGTATACTCATCTCCGCTTCTACAAGAAGGGATTTCTGCCTCTTCCTCCTAATGTTCCATTTCCTTCAGCAGTCTCATCGATCGGCTGGTGGGATTGGATTTGGACACAGTATTGTTCCCGGCTCTCCGAGTCTTTCTTCTCGCCATTTTGAAGCTGATGGATGAGGTGTGTTGAACGAATAGCAAAAGAGATAGGAGGAGGAAAGGAGAGTGTCCTGCAGAGTGCACTCGTCATATGGAGTTGGGGTCCGGATCTTCCACATGCATCAGTGATTCTCCATTAAATTCCGCTAGACGAAGATTTTGATCTAGATCTCTATAACAGAAATGCTAATCTCTGTAACATTGTTACTGCTGGATGAAGATCTTGATCTAGGTCTCGATAACAGACATTCTACTATGCGAACACATAGATCTCTGTAACATTAATCCTGCTGGATGAAGAATTTGATTTAGATCTCTATAACCAAAATTCTAATCTCGGTAACTTAGTTTCTGCTGGACGAAGACTTTGATCCAGATCTCCGAAATGTAGTTCGCACAGGACGAAGACCTTCATCCAGATCTCCGTAACATTGTTCCCGCTGGATGAAAACTTTCTTCTAGATCTCCATAACCTAATTCCTACTAGGTGAATACATAGATCTCGGTAACTGTGTTCCCGCTGGAAAATGACTTTGGTCTTGATCTCCATCACCGACATTCTGCTAGACAAGCCTGATCTAGATCTCGGTAATCTCATTTCCACCGGATACTCCTCACAGGCCACTGGTAGTGTTGCACAAGGCAATGGATAACAATAGGATAGAATGGATACGGAAGAGATACGATATACCGGAAGGGTAAGGAAAGCCACATGACAATATCCAAAAACAATAAACAAGTAAACATAACAAAACAGCCAACGGAATACCATCCAAAGAACAGCTAAACATCCTCGAGATACATGACCGGGTGGAACACCAAACAAAAACCCACGCAATACCTTCCAAATGACATAGATAGTCGCACTTGATAGATGACTGGCGGAAAACCAAACAAAAGCCTGCATAATACCATCCAATAATAATCACCCCAACAACAGATGAACCAATTCAAAAACCCAGTCTATACCACTAGCCAGAGGAGGTTCGTCAACCTGGTGAATGCTGTTGAGTGCAGTCAGCAAAGAATCCACCTAACTGAGTTCAGAACCCTACCTCCATCCGCATCAGGCGCCACTGGGGGCAACACAAGGATGACCGGATTCAGCATATCTTTGTACCCAGTAAGTTTGAACCAAGTTGAGACTTTCTGGTCCCGCTCGAGAAAGAACATTTTCTTACGACTCAAGGACTGTGGAAGCCCATCGGACTTATATATTTGGCTAATGTATCTTGTACGAGGCCGGCCCAAGATACTCATATCCTGCAACTACGGACCCCGAATAGTGGCCTGTGAGCACCGGAAAACCAGAAACCAGATAGTATGTTCATCATCATTCCGGTATCTGACACAGTTGGCGACATAAATTGCACGGTTGTGCCAGATTGGCCAACTTTGTGCCACCCATTTTGCTGGTGGGTTGTGATCATCCAAACCCTGCAACCCTCCACTAAACAATCTGGCCAGGGTGGGTGCCATGGGAGGAGGGTGAACCGGAAGAGGGCGAACCGGAGGATGACGAACTGGAGCACCTCCAATGATTGGAGCGGGGACCCTGGGAATGGGATCGGCATCAGGAGTAGGATCGGCCACAGGAGTACAATCGACGGCGGCAGTGCGAATAGCTCAGTCAGGAGTCCAGGATTCCATTTGTTCCGAGTGTCCCGGTTGTCCAGAGGGTCGCGGTTGTCCAGGCGGTCTAAGGGTCGTTGGTTTCGTAGTGGTTGGCCCTGGGGTGTCATTGGTCCTCTTTCTATTCCGCTGGCTCTTTTTGGCCCACTCTTCCAAGATGTGCATCACTGCCCACCAGACATCATCCTCCCCGCAGTGACCATCCAAACCTTCACTACTTCTGCTATTAGCTCCAAACTTCCATACGCCACGGCACTGGGCACATATCGCAAATCCAAAAACAACCTAGTCAGTCACCATCCAGACGTCTGCTGACCCCAAGAGATTCAGGTTTGTCGTTCCAACTCTCCGGCATTGCAAGGCTCGAGATCATACCTTGCCGTGCCTCTGGACTGGATCCCATTGTGCCGGCACATCGGCACACGGCCTCCGGACTACGAGCCATGACAATGTGACTTTGTTGGTTGGGAGTGTGCTTTGTATTGTTGTCTAACCGGTCAGGTTTATTACATGGGCTAGATCCTGGATAGAGGAATTACAAGTAGCGTTGCGAACTCATTTGGAGAACACACGGGCAGCCACTTGAGGGCTCCAGTGTCATGGTCCTCTGAAGGATTGTGGTCATCCTCGCCGCGTTGATCTAGCCGAACAGGTGCCTTTCCTTGACCGAGGTTGCCTCCGTCGTCCTGCCAACCGCCCTTCGAATAGTCATTGCCGTCATCATCATCTTCAGTATCAGAAAGATCGCAGTTCCGAAGCGCCATTTGCCTTTCTGTACTTTCCAACCACCGGCGATCCAGTGTCTCCACCGCCCACCTGACAAGATCCTCTCCACACCTAAGCGAGACCATGTCATTGACGTCTCCCCAAGTTGCTGCTCTATAGTAGATCTTGCATCAGGAAAAAATATTTCCGTCCGGGCGGAATGGTTCCATTGGAGTGGATGCGCTCCGTCAGAGCCGTCAGAGAGACCCCGGTGCCGGATTACTCCGCGCACGGCGTCAATTCAACACGTCGCGTTCCATATCGCCCTCTGATCGCTGTTCCACCCTTTCTTCTCATTCTGTCGGTTTCGTATTTTAAACGATCACTCTGGCGTTGTGGCCAACTGTGAGCATATGTCGGAATGGGTTCATTGGGTACATGCTTGCATCGGGATTGCAATGCTATGGGTGACGCTGCGAAAATCTCTCCTCGCTTTCCTTCTACCTGCGCGCAAAATACAATTCTCTCTTTACTAATTATACGGGATTGCAAGGCAAAGGGTGACTCTGCGAAAATCTCTCCTCGCGTTCCTTCTACCTGCGCGCAAAATGCAATTCTCTCTTCATTTATTATACACATCATCTCAAGTCGCCAGATCTATGTGGCTATTGATAATCCATCGTTCGTTCCATCTGTCTCTTGTCCTCCTACTAGTAGCTATCTCTGAAATGACGTGCGCGCAGCCGACAATATTTCCCACGCTGAAAACTTGCAAAGCAACGGCTGCCGGTGCTTGCCTCACTTGTACAAATTTCGAGACTGGATTCAAGTTACCCGGGTTTTCAGGTATTGTGGTGAGCGCCAGGGCTAACCAGTACTCAACGAAAGCTCCATTGTCGTTTAGGAGTTTGATTTTGAATAGTCGTTGCAGTTCGCACGGGAGACGCCCATTCAGCGCACCATAACACCTCCCCGGGCGTTGTTTTACCCATACCCAGTCGTTCTGTCGATCCCCTCCGCGCCAGCTCTGGCTTCCTGTGCATTGACACATCTGAGATATGCGTTCACCATCTAAACCCTCAACTTGGACCTTAATACCATGGTAAATACAGAGCTCCATTGCGTGCAGTTGATCATCCGATATATACGTCTTGTTACGACTCTTATGCTTGTTAAACTCCCGCGTGCCGCTGTATATTGCCACGCGGTGCGTTGCGTCTTCTGTAATGTCGAGTAATGCTCTGAAGTCTTTGATTATAGCATCAGGATGCTTTCCATCACGGCGGTTTTGGGGCCCCATGAATGCGGGCTTCGCATATGACTGGGAGCCCAGGGGGGCAGCCAGATCAGCACCGGAAGGGAGGACGTTGCAAGCCGCAGCGCTGTTCTCCCGACACTGAGCGAGGGCTTGGAGATTGAGCTCTCTGATTTCGAAGCAGAGATTGCGACGCCGAAAGGTGATTCCTTGCGGCACGTAGTTGAAATTGTGATTGGAGGCGTTCCAACTGTCCTTGAGGTTCTTTTTTTATGTGCTTGTTCATGTCTCTCGGCAGAATACTGTTGAAAGGCTCCGTAACGACGAATCTGTTCGACCTAATGAGATCTCAAATTCATCTTCAGAATGTTCCAGTCGGCATCCAACTCCTTGGAAACATCTATCTCGTGGCTGATGTAACCCCGCAAGGTGTTCATTTTCGGCCGCTTCTTGGACGGCGTCCAAGGTTCAGCGTTGGTTTGCTCGTCTACCTTTCGCTTCTTCACGAGTTCCGTTCTCAGGGCATTGGCTTTGTCCCTCGCCTTGTTGCTGGCTCGCCCGAGAAAGAAAACATCTTTGAAGGTGTGAAAACGATGCAAGGCGTCCTCCATGTAGCTGGAAGTTGCATCATCGTGAGATTTATATCGCGCATACATATAGAATTCTAACAATGCCCGTGTGCGCTCAATTGCACGATTGAATATGGGACGCTGTGCGGGACTTCCACCTCGTAGAGACTGGGTTACAACTCCTAGCAGATACCGGCTCATTTCTTTCATCTCGTTCCCATTCCATTGAGAAACCTCCTCATATGACTTATGTTGTGTTGTGAGGTTGTGGTAAGCAGGCACGGATAACTATATTGCATTGTACTTGTCAAGCCGTTCGTGCGTCTTCACGAAGTGGAAAATCCACTTCTGGAGGTGGTATATCTTGCCGATCTGCATTGTATGGAGGTGGTCGGGCTACGGGAGGTCGCTCACAATACGGTGAATATGTCGAAACACGCTGCATCCTCGGTGGACATGGTGGGACAAGAGTTCGGCATCGGTTTCCTTGGTGTTGGCATCCTTGAGCGTTCTTTATTGGTTGTGATCCCGCCGGGGGTGTTGCTTGTTAGAAGGGACATAATCTCCAAGTTCGTTCTCTGGACACTCGCACCAAAAACATACATGCCGCTTGAGATGATGCAGGTCGCTATACTCAGGGCAATCTGCAAGCCATGCTGCTACAACCGGTTTGCAACGCCTGGAGTCGCCATCTGCAAAGAGAACGTTGTAATACCCTCCCTCGGCGTTGGGATTCTGTTTAAAGGTGAGAGGCTGGAGTACCCGCCGGAGTACTTCGTTCCGTACCTCTCGGTTTGTTTGCCGGTGCTCATCCAGCCGCTGCTGAGGCATTTTGCGGTTCTTGATCACGATTGGCAGGAGAGCGACCATTACGACGGTCTGCGCTGAGGGCATCTGGCGGATCTTTGCAGATAGATTACCAATTGTCATATATACAGGCCACTCTGTCTTGTTGCCAGCAAAATTCGAGAGATGTGTTCCATCGGAAATGAAGATCAAGGGAACTAGTGTATCCCCCAGTCTGAGCATTGCCTTAACCTCGATTACCATGTTATTATCCTTGAGTATCTCTGCATACCTGTGTCTCCTACCACCAGTCCGGAGTCTGCATTTCAGTATAGAGGCGTTTCGGTTGCGTATCGCTGTTGAAGCAACGCTGAGGGGCGTAAATGAGATGCTCGGCGTAGGCTGGCTGCCGCATCAACCATCTCATGCTTTTGATGATGTCTTGACTCCAGTAGTTGATAGGCTGTTGGTGATTGTCATTCTATCTCATATCCTCGAGAGTGTGTAGTTCCCACTCCCCAAGAGCCTGATCATCTGGCATGGTAGCCACGAGCTTCTGGACGCCATCCCCATTTTTGAAACTTGGGAAACGCAGAGCGGTGTATTCTTCCTCCAGCACGTTCTCATAGTACATCTTCATACCCTTCTTCTTGATCCCACACTGGATATATTTGTACTCTTCATGCGTCGCAAACGGGAAGTAGAGATTGCTCCGTAGGTTCGTCTCAAGGCAACCCTGAGCGTCGCATTCCCATGGCTCAGCAATCTAATCGCTGAGCGGAGCGCCGGCGTCGGGGTATGTGTCCGTCCGCGGGATAGGAGGTGGCGGTGGTTGAGACTCCGAGTCTGCGATGTTTTCAACGTGTTCGAGGTTGGGATACGCGTCCAAGTCTTCGACTGAATCTTTGTTAGCGTTGAATTCGCGACGCCGATCGGGTTCAACGCGTCTGGCCGCGCTGCGATCAGTCAGATTCTTTGCAACTTGAAGGTGTTCAGGATGGTGCAATGTGATATGTTTAAGTCGCCAGCTGTCTGAGGTGAACTTCTTTCGGCATGAAAATTCAGGGCAACGGAATGGGGTTATCTCTGGCATTGTCGACGACACGGGAGGAGTGGAGTATTCACTGTAGAAAGGGACGAAAGTTGGAGCTGGGCCTGAGCCGTCTGGTGTGGGTATAAGCTCACGATACTTGCGAGATTTATTGAGCCTCAACACCATCACGCCAGGAGTTGCAAAAACACTGCCTCCGCGATGTCCCATGATACTATGAATAAATAAAAAATAAACCCTGAGCAATCCAAAAACCTTGCGACGCGTGTAATAATCAATGCCTGAGATAAATAGATTAGAATATAGGAAACGAACGAGCCCACAACCCTAAAGCAAACAAACAAAACACCTCCAGGCGTGCCTTAATCAGTGCCTGAGATGAATAGATTACAGCAAAGGAAACTCATAAGACAAGATCCCAACTTTAACCCAAACGCAACGCGAGGACTGGTTCACTCCTCGCCTGCAGAGCCATCCCAGCGCGCCTCAAGGAGAGGGACATCGGGGAGAGGAATTGCGGGGAAAGGGACATTGGGGAGAGGGACACCCGGGAGAGGGTCATCCGGGAGAGGGTAAACCAGGAGAGCCTCATCCGGGAGAGGGTCATCGGGGTGACTGTCGCAACCTGCCGATTCGCCGAGTAGCTGCTGCTCCACATCGTCATCCGACGTGTTTCCGGCTGGCCCAGCTTCTCGCAGAGTTGGCACCGCTGGGCGAGGTTTTTGAGGGGTCACAAGCCCCGAAAACTCCAAGCCACTGAGGGTCTGAGTCTCTGGAGTTCGTGATCGTGGGGAAGGCTCCGCGGTTCGTGGCCGTGGGGCAGCCGCCGTAGGTTGTGGCCGTGGGGTATGCTCGCGCATCTCCTGGCCTTGCTCAGGTAGCACGGTTGGTTCATCGGCTACCATGGTGTCAGCATCGTCAGCCGATGTATTTACCATCTCTCCCTGGCCAATCCCCCGAGGTTCTTTGCCATCATCCTCATCTTTATCCTCCTTCTCATCCTTATCCTCCTCCTCCACCTCCACCTCATCTTCCTTCTCTTCATCTTCTTCCACTTCATCTTCCTCCTCATCATCGTCACCATCCCTTTCCATATCCACATCGCCGTCTAAATCAACGCCGTCCGGTGCGTCCACATCATCATCCATGCGAATATCCACATCAGGGTCAAGTTCTGAGTCATATTCGTTGTCTGATTTCTCTGTAGAGTGGGTATCATCATTTGAGGAAATTGACACGGCGGGCGATGCTTCTGGCGCTAGATATACCCGCTCTAGTTAGCCCTACGTGTCCGAGTCTGCCTCATATCTTTCCTTCTGCAACTTCAAAGCAATGGCACGAGAGATATCATCTCCCCCTGCGGTGTGTTTAACAATACCTTTCTCTTTACCCTTCCCCTTCCCCTTCCCCTTCGCTTTCCCTTTCCCCTTCCCCTTCTCGTCCTTTGTTCCCTTCCCTTTCCCGGTCCCTTTCTCACCGCCCTGCATGTCCTCCTCACCCTCGCCATTGTCATTGTCATTGCTATTGCCAGGATGGCTCTGTCCATTGCTCGGCGCTCCGCGATCCGCCCAGTTCTCATCATCATCATCCTTGTCGATTATCTCATCCCAATTCAGTGGTCTAACAGCCAGGAAGTTGCGTGGCTTGTACTGGCGGCAGCTTGGTGGCTCAATCTTTGCCCTGAGATCATCACTACCGTACCAACAGAATAGTCCGCCGGTGCGTTGAACCTTCCCCGAGCTGGCGGTCTGCGGATCGGAGCGATCAAGTTGATCCCCGAAGGCACGGGGGTTGTCCCACCTCCAATTGTTCATTTGGTCGCGGGTTTTGTCAAACATTTGCCCCATATATGAGCGGAAGGCAGCCCACCACTCCACATAAGGCGAACTCCTGCTCCTGAGGTGGGGCCACATCAGCTGGAAATGTGAAACCTGGCGAGTCGTGACTGGATCAGGAAAGATTATCTCATGAAAGAGGTCCCATGCCCTCTCGTCCTCAACGCCACAAACATTGTATATCTGTATGAGTCCACTGATGTGTTCTGAGATGAATCCCTTTATACAGTCTGGATCAAACGACAAGCGTCGATTTATAACCGATGTCGGCATCTTTGCCCTAGCCTTCCCCTTTCCTTTGCTGCTGCCCTTTGGTGCCATCGCTGTGAGTTGACAATGAATCTACATACTAAACGTTAGCATTATGATACAGTTGCATGTAGCGGAATAAAGCCCAGAAGGAGAGTACACAGTTGTGTAGGATATTGTTTGTGTTTTGGAACGAGAGGCGTGGTTTTGTGCAAGTCACGTGAGGTCGAGATCAGAATGCTGTCGGTGTGTATAATACGAGGGGAACAGAGAATGGAGGTGTAGGCGGCAAGAAGGGATATATATACTTGAGTTCCGGCGATTTCTTAGTTCAACTTGTGACTTTTGTTGGTTAACGAACACAAAACTGCCCAGCATTCATCTTGCAGTTCCACCACGCAGCTGAGGAACGACAAGCCTCGAGACTAGATTTAGTACTCGCGGAAAGGACTGTTTACGACGCCGGGAGTTGCATTTGCATCACACATCATTTATACCGCTCAGACCTCGTGCATCTCGGAGGAAACTGAGTAGTTCTCAGTTTGTCCCAACTGTGCAACCATCCAACACGGCTACCAACGCCTAGCAGAGGAAACAGCACACGCAACTGATGTCATAGGATAGAGAATACGTCATTGTTCGCTTTGCGATGCTTCTAGCTCTGCCCGAGGGGGATTTCCACTGGGAACCTGAAGATATACACAATCGATGGTTCGAAGTATTGTTCCAAGAACGAGTGCAATACGATGATAATCGCGCGAAAAACACATATACACCCTTCAAGCGGTGCAAATAGACCTTCAGACGTTGCTCTAAAAGTGAATATCAATGCTCAGTTTAATCTGAGTTTAATCTGATGGCAGTTAACCCCATAATTGAATACTTTTGAAGGGATTTCGTCCCCGGGTATTGTCAGGGTTTAGAGTCTAGCGCGGTCTACACTGTGCCACCCCTTTTTGTCGATTCCGTCCCTCGTCGCTCAAATCAGAGTCTACCTCTCCTGCCGTTGCATATGCATGCAGAGGATATTATCCCTACCTTCTTAAAGTTAAACATCTAGATCGGAATATGCCTTCCCAAAGGCCTCACCCTGACACTACTCGGGTCGTCCGAAATGTTCGAAGTCTTGCTAACGGTCACAATCAACAAAAGCGTGGGCCAGCGGGGAAGTATCAACTTCCGCCTGCTAAGAGACGCGTTTCCGTACCGGCTGGCGAGAGGGATTCCTCTCAAGAAGGGAGTTTCGTACCCTCTACAATCCAATATCAGAACTCCACCCCCTCATCTTCGCTGAACAATTCTTGCGTTGCAGATATCACTCAACGCGTGGCATCCAACCCGTCCACTACACAGCGACGGTCAATAATTACTCCAACCGCCACGCTGGGTATAAGCAGTCGTAACACACCAGCTCCCAGCGGAACCATACAGACAGACTCAACGCGTTGCGTTGTATCCAGCCCAGCATCCGGCATTGCTACCCCTCTCACTCATCTCTGCGGTCTTGAAACCCTGCCTACCTCCATCCCGAATCCAGAAGCCCGCGTGATCATTACAAATTCTCTGCAAACGCGAGCAACCGAAAAGAATCAGGGACAAAGGCAATGGCAATTGCAACCGCAGGCGGTGTCTACACCTCGATCAATGGTCTCTGGCAGTCGCGGCATCCATTGATTTGGTCACTCAGACATGACGCCTCTTGTATTTGCAACGGGCAGACTCTTGGAGCTCTACATGTGGAACAGACGGCCGTTTAGGAGTGCAAGCGACTTGGAGACGGTAAGTTATGCAACGCGACGCGTTTCAAAAGCATTAGCTGAACCCGTACACTGCCAGACAATAGAGACGTACTGGAACACCGCTATGCAGCAAGACAACATTTGGTCCATTGCATTCGAGGCACGCACAAAGGAGCTCTTGAAAGAGGTATGCTGAATCAACGGCCCATGGTGGATATTACACGCTCAAACAGGTACCAGGTTCGCGCACATGTCGATAAGGCTAAATCCCATTTTATTCAATCAGTAATGCACAACATTGCAGAGCTTTATGATCTCCACCGCTTTGAATCCGGCGCAGAGCGTTTGGAATTCATTGATTCCCTTCTGGCAGATAATAAGTATGATTTTCCTGTAGCAGAGCATGTGGAAGGTGGTGTATGCTGCCCAAATCGAAGGCAGAGAGAGTCGAAAGCTGATAACGAATGGCTAGTATCCACTTTACATCCTGGCGGCGGCAATCCCGCGGTTTATCTACTTCAAATTTTATCATTGGGCAAATAACCACGGTAAGTATTCTGATGGATTTCATAATTCCATGATTAATGACAAGGACGGTCATATACCCTCGCCACTCATCATGTTTACATGCACCGCGTTGCGCCATGCTCTCCTGTAGTGGCAAGAGAACAAAGGTGTTCATCCGGAAGCTTCGACATCAAAGATGAAAGCTGACAGAGCTGATTGCTCGAACTACTTCAACCACAATAATGACGGTGGTAAGATCGCATCCTGCTGCGCTGTAACGGGTCGCAAGTTCTTAACCTTGCCTGGCGTTGCAGACATATATACATGCTTGATGTATACTTGGAACACACTACCGGACAGCTCTCAACAGAGGGTATATAACAACACTCTTGCTACAGACAAGCATCAGATCCAACAGGCGGAGAACCCAACGCCTGCTCTGGTGATCAGCGTGGAAGCAGCGCGCGTTGACAATGCTATTCTTCTTGATTATTTGCCCTCCGAAGTGGCGCTTGAGGAGGCTGAGATTGGAAGCACTGACCCAAACATCCTGATAGACAAAAATTGCACGGATGACGAACTTGATTTCGGAATGCCAGGGGGCAGCGGGGATTACGAAGATGAAGGTGATGAAAGCGACAATCGCGATGCCATCCCCACCGCCAGCCGGCTACGGATCTCGAGAGGTTTGACCTGGGAACCAGTGATGTCGACAGGTATAAGGGCGAGGATGGCAACGATGCGGATATGAATGCGGATGAGAAGGAAGAAGCATCGCAAGTCGATGATGGATCAATGCAAAATGGGGAGGACTGACCTGGAACCCAGTGATGTCGACAGGTATGAGGGCAAGGATGGCGACGATGCGGATGCTGATGAGGAGGAAGAAGCATCGCAAGCTGATGATGGATCAACGCAGAATGTGGAGGACAGAGGGCATAGTACTAGACAGTGTAAAGATTGGACTGTATATTTCAGACCTGTAAAATACGATAATGGCGAAGCAAATGCAACGGCAAGCGAGGTATCCAAAGCGAAGACTGCATTGCAATATATGATAAAATCTCAAAGCTAAACATATAGGGGGCAATTGCGGCATCCGATATATTATAGCAATAGCGGGCAGGTAAAATGTGGCTATTGGCTGAAGAAAGGCATAAACATCGCCTGGCGTTGTGTGAACGGCTACAGGATAACTGCAGCCCCTGCGAAGAGTGTAACACATTTGTCGTTCTGATGGTGCGTAAACCCGGCGCATAGTAATGGAGGTGAGTATGCAACGCGACCCAGCTCCTGGGCGGCGGGTAGCGTGTAATTCTCAGTCAGAGGGCACGAGGTTCCGTCAGAGCCGTCACAGCCATCTGGAACACCCTGGGGTTTCTGACAGAAACTAGGGTGGTTGCTGAAGTGTCTACCGCGTCATGCGGAGGGCTATGTTGTGAGAACATATTCAGGGCCTCCTTCACTTCTTCGTCGAACCGTTGAATCCCCTCAGCGGCGGTGACCATTGAGAGTGACCTGGTGATTTAGCATATATCTTGAATATACTGTCGGCAGGTCTTCAACAATCATTCGTCAACTCCAAGGATGGCTTCTGCTGTAGCCGGCAGCATGGTATACAGATCGCCTCTTCCGAGAGACCAGTATCCTCATATGGTGGTCAGGTATATTCCTCCTGATGGCCAATAATACGTACTAGGTAACCATGCACTGTCTCCCGGCTGATATAGGGTATACAATCATCCTCCTGAGCCTCGTCATGCTCGTCCGTTTTTGTATCCACGAGCAGCTGTTTGTCCCTCAGCTGCTGCTTTGACTCCAGCTCCTGCTCCTGCTCCTCATCGCTATCGCTATCGTTGGAGATGGTAATTACGCTCATTACTTTTGCCATCTGGACATAGATCGAGCCACCAGATTTGACCTTGGCCAACCCCGGAGGCCCTTTGCAGGCCTGACTGTGTCATTATTCTTTGGGTCCTTCTACGACCGATGACCTCCAGGGAGCATTGGGTTCCGTTGCTTGGGTTTATCAGTCAGTGACGCCGCGGTATATAAGCTGTATCAAAGTAAGCTGCCATGGGAACCCCTGTTCTGGTTGTAACTACAATTGGGTGGCGAGTATGATCACTTAGACAGGGTGAGATCGGTAGCTTTAGGGTCAGAATTTGGAGGTTTGGATGTTCAATAGGTCTGCAAGTGGTAGAATCAGTGCCGTTGGAACGTCAGTCGTCGGGGGTGCGAGAGTGGTGCGTGTGAAGTGTATATAAGATGGAGGAAACAGGTGCCACGGCTAGAGATAGTGTCTATATATACTACTTATCAGCTGCGACTGTGGGCATATGGATAGTAAACTCGATCTAAGCAAATTTCCTATGAAGTTCCAAACCTCCATCGGCATCCCAATTGTATATCGCCTGTGAACCAATGAAACCCACCAGAACTGGCATCTCTGAATGATATGTCGATAGGAAGAGCCGATTCATTGATATCAGCGCTTTTGGTAAAGCAGAGCTGGCCTTTAGTGATCCTTGAGACTCGCTATTGTTGATGGTCGTCAACATCCTTTGGACGAATAGAAGGTTGAGAACTATCTGACGTCAGTCTGCCGCACACACGTACCCACACCCAGATTTACAGCTGGTTCCTGTAGCTAACGAAGCTAAGCCATCAGCATTCTCGACCCCCTAGAGCTATCTCATCCACCGGGCTCGAGTCTATCGTCAAACATTAAATTCATTCTCAAACATTACATACATCGTCAAAGTTTATATGCATCGTCAAACTTTATTTGCATCGTCAAACATTATATAAATAAAGGATATAATGATCGACATGCTGGGTCTTCTTTGTTCAAGCATTCCATGAATCAACGCACTCTCTGACCTACTGACAAATCACAAACACTCTTTCTACAACCACTTCATCAAACGTACCGCCATTCACCCATTCCTCGGCTTTTTGTGTGCAAGAACAGGTGACTTGGTAAGTGAATTCATCCAACGGACCGCAAACACCCTCTAACCATTTGCCAGACCTCGAGCCATGCTACCAGCATGCATACCACGGACAAGCGCCCTAGACGCTCTGAATCGCCAATATCCTGGCTGTATGACGATGAGTGTCTGGCAGGGAACCTTTACACGCCATCTGCGAATCAGCCATCAGGTGCAGCCGCCGCCACCGGCCAACCATCAACCTAGCGACCCGCCGCATTCACCGCTGTACTCACGGCATCGGCAGTGTCCTAGAGGAACCCATGATCCCGATGGCAGTATTCCGGCCCCTTCATTCGTGGAAATTGCAGAGGAAACCGACTCTGAAGACGATGGTTTCTATCAATGCGTCCAGCAACCTCATTCTCCGGCCCAGTAATCCAATACTGAGGAGGCTGACCCTGGGGAAACTCCGATGTACCATGAAAATGCGGAAATAGAAGTACATCACGCAGATGTGAGGACCTTCGGTGACAATCCAGATTAAAATGAGTTCCGAGGGGGGATTAATAACCCATGGCAACCCATCTATTGAACCGTAGACTTCAAACAGGCCTTCAGATTCGTCGAAGCCCACTATCCCAAATCCCAAATTGATCACCAGTTCAACAAAGGTGGATGCAAGATTCCCGCCCACTGGTCCGGCACCTTTCGATGGACAATGTACAATCATATCTACGCAAGCGATAACCAGCAGCCGAAATGGACAGAAGCCTTCATCTCCAGATCAAACAAGCAGAGGTTTTTCTATTGTCAAGACACGGTAGAATGTGCGCTGTACCTCCTTTGCCAACGCCCATATAAAAACCACATGGTCCATGGAACACCATGGACCATAGGCGCGGAGGGTAATCGGGTGTATTCCGAGATGCATTTGGTAGACTGGTGGTGGCAGACGCAGTATAGACTTCCTCCGGGGGGAACCATTCTTACACTGATCTGTGGATCAGACGAGATGCAGCTCACAGAATTCTCCAGCGACAAGTAAGCCTGGCCGATCTACATGACCGTTGGGAATACCCATTCCTCTACACGGAACAAATACTGCTACCTAGCGCAACATGTGCCTGCCTTCCTCACGGTGCCGCACAAATTCCAACAGAATTCCGCATTCGACGACCGCGCCCAGAGGGATAGAAACCAGCAGGTGCTGTATGATATCGCCAAGATAGTGCTGGAGCCGGTCACGCAATTTCCCAAGGGAAGAGATATCAATTTTGGGGCTGTGTGGCCTGGTTCCGACATCAAAATGAGCCGTTGCTGGCCAATTCCTGTGTCTTGTCTAGCGGATCACATGGAGCATGCCAACCTTATGGCCTTCAAGTACAATGCTTGCCCTAACTGTCAAACTGCGAAGGACGAACTGGGGTGGCATAATCTTCCGCCAGACTTGGAATCCCACGAGCGAAAGTCAAAGGTCTTCCAGAACACATATCGGCAGTACCAGAATGGCAAAACTGCTAGCGACCATAAGGTTATAAAGATCAGCGAGGATGGGTTCAAGGCCGTCATTGTGAATCCGGTCTCAGGTATCATTTGGGATCTTCCGGTTGTCGAATCCTATGACCTCCACCGGCCTGATATCCTCCATAACATTCCCATCACAAGGTTTGATCACCATTTGACTTGCATCGAAAGCTTCCTACAATGCCAAGGTAAAGCCGCAGTATTTGATGAGATCTGCACTGGCATTCCTCCATACCCTAATGTGTATCACTGTGGGAAAGGCTACCAGCAAATTTCGCAGTAGAGCGGTAAAGAAATGCGAACTTTCGGTCGAATCATTTACCTGGCATTGGCAGCAGTATTGCACGACCCACTGCCCCGTCCCCGAGCGGTCTTCGATACAGCATTGATCTGCGTTTGGTCATTGGGGTACTGTATTATTGTGGTACAATAACAAACCCACGCAACCGAAACTATCAACTATCTAGTAGACAATTTCGAAGAAATCCATGCAACTAAGCATGATTTAACCACCTACCGGGCGTCAAACGCCACAGACAGCATTGCCCATGCACGCATGAAGGGCCTAAAGATGCAACTCAAGGCCGAAAAGGTCACTGAGGATGAAGAAAGGGCCGAACGCGGAGAAGCTCTTTCCTGCGCCCAAAAGGAACACTGAAAGGCAGAGGACAAATAGTTCCTACAGGATGTCTACCAATCAATGGTACACGAACGTACTAGCTTCAACTTCGTCAAAATTCACCCCATGCTGCATTATGCAGAATTAGTTCAGCGCTCTGGACAGTTAGTCAAAGAAATCACCGAAATGCAGGAAATGAACTATCCAAAGATGTTAATGGGCCCTTATTGCTGCTCAAATCGCAACTTTCAGTGGGAATGGGAGGTTTTGAACCACTACTCGGCCATCGCTGTCCTCCGGATGTGGTGACTACATCACCGGCAGCAGGCTAAGGTAGGGCACTAGACCCCCGAAATCCAGGAGGCGCTTCAGTTATATCGACCAAAGGATAAGATAGTGGTCAACAAATTCAATCTTGAGCAATTGCCAATACCGGTGAACTTACCCATCAGCTTCCGCGAGGATGAGGGAATTATCTAAGTCCGTGCATTGCGATCCACCAGACGAAATCACTTCTTTGTCAAGAACGACCGTCATCGAATGTAGCACTTTCCGCTTGTAGAATACATATATCGATACTATAGATATGACCTTAATATACCCAGCGCTGATAGAAGGAGGATCTGTGGAATGTGTGCCACCAAATTCAACCTGCACGATGTTCCTAAGGATATCTTCCAGTCCTTCGGCGAACGTAATTCCACTGCCCATAAGTTACGCTGCACGGACGACCAATCGTTTGGCAATGCTGATGCTCAGAACGACATTGTGTGGTTGCTGATAGATAAGCCGCCGAAAGGTGATGTAGGTGACTTACGACTGGCACAGCGTGTGAGGATTCTACGGCTACAGGATGGCCTATGGAAGAGATGCGTTGTTCTTTTGCCGGAACTCAAGCTTCAAATCCAACACATTTGTTTACCTTCCAATGGGCTGCATAGAGTCTCCGACGAAGTTTGCTGTCAGATCCAAGCCGACCTGGTCGTTGTTAATATCAAGTCCGTATAGGCGACTGCTAACCTGATTCGCATCCCTCATACCAGATACTACTATGTCAATAATACTATCAACCTAGTCATGATCAATCGTTTCTGGCTGAAACCACCAGAAGCTGAAGGCGACATGCAGACTGACAATGACGCTGCTAGGCCAGAGCAATACAGCAGGAACCGATTTGCTAGTGTTCAGGTGGACGAAGAAGACGAGGAAGAGGATGATGAGGAGGTCGAGGAAGAGGACGACGATGAAGAGTGAGAGAAGGTACGGTCTCCACACACCGTAAGGTGTCCGATTGCTCCGACCCTCCCTCGTGTCATTGCTCAATCGGTATAAATCATGCCAGAGTTAATCGGCCTTGGACTAACCCATGATCCATAGCTCGATATGTAGACAATACTTGACCAGAGGCATCAATCCTGGCTCTCGTGCGATCCATAGCTTGATAGGTAGAAAATACTTGACCAGAGGAATCAGTCCTGGCTCTCTCGCGATCCATAGCTTGATATGTAGAAAATACTTGACCACTGGCATCATTCCTCCGGCTCCCCCATGTTCCATAGCATTACATATCAAAAAAACATGGCCCCAGGCATCAGGCCTCTGGCTCTCCTGCGTCTCATAGACTCGAGCCTAATTTTTAGGCATCATGTACAATTGATATAATACTGTCCGCGTCTGCGCGCAAGTCCATTCAACTTCATAGTGCCACAGGTCAAATATGCTATGGATTACCTGCCCGCTGACAGCTTCTTTATGAGTTACGCGTTGCATAAGATTATTTTTCCTGCTGCACTCCGGGTAGCAGGAGCAGAGCTCCACCATCTTGCCAGCTAGCCCAGAGGCGGATGGGAGTATGGGGCTGTCATACTCTAAGTTGAGTCAATACAGTATGATTAAAACAAACAAAGACAGTTAAGAAATCCGCCAGCTTCATGAAGTCTCACTCACATTTTCAACTTGCTCAATGTTGAAAAGTGAACTTATTGATCTATCTAGAAGAGACGCAAAGATGATATATGTACAATATACCATATGCATACGTGTATGCACTGCCTGATATGAAACGCATAACTCTTGTCCTGATGCATATCCTCATACAGTCACATGTCTACATTCTCATACAAGACTTCAGACTATGCTGAGACTTCAGATGATGCTGAGACTCACATGCAACACACTCCCCTCTTGCTACGCTCCCTGGAGCAACAAACTAAAATTGGGATTCCCATAGTAGCCTCCTTGAAACCCTGCATGAGCAGGGAAAGAGTACTACTGTAGCCTGCCAATGGCCATCCATATCAACAATGAAAATCTCTTTTCCCACAAGAACACCTCAAATCAAATCTTAAATTGACTTCCACTAGCATTGACTCGTTGCTTTTGTAAGCTTTGTAAGCTGATACTTAGTATACGCCTTTCTGAATATATCTGCCACATTTTCATCCTTGTGTACGTAGCAGTAGTTGACTATTCAGCAATTGTGCGGATCTCGACTAGTGTGGTAACAAACGTCGATGTGCTTGGTCCGAGCCTTTATGATTCCCGTGGTGATGGGCGCGACAGCTCCCAATTTGGTGCAGTAGATTTGCAGAGGGGGTATATCTTTCCCGTTAATGTCGTTCTGTAATTGGAGTCATCATTTCGCTCATCTGGAGGCCTCTGAACAGGCGATCAATTCACCCTCGACAGTTGACATAGCGATGAGCCATTGCTTCCGAGACTGCCACGAGACTGTTCAACCATTGTTGGGGAGAAACCGATGGCCTTGCTGAGATTTGTGATGCATGCTGTCATTGGCCCAATCAGAAGATGAGTATTCTACAAGTGTATTATCGATGCCGATGCTGATGCTGATGGCGATGCCACACCAATGCCAATGCCAATGACATAGTGGTTGAAATGTTGTTCAAAATCGGCTGTAGATTTGGGATACTGAAAGACTCATTTGGAAGCAGTCATATGGCAGGTGAATGGCCGCGAAATCTAATGAGCAAGAGAAGTAACTGCATACGAGATATCTGGCTGAGTTGCAAATGTTGCGTTTCTCAGTAATCCCACGACTGCTTGATAGTCTGTGATATCTTATGGTTCCAGTACTTTCTCCCCCCAAGTCTCGGTGATGTCCAACTTTGTGTTGGGGTCCAGGGGCGTTGAGGCACCATGAACATGCTCCATGCCGAATCGTCTGAGAATTGTGGCAATATTCACTCTGAGACTGAGACATATTCCGGTATCATCGCGGTAGATTTTGATGATGAGGAATTCGCTTGCCGGGCCGAGGTTTGTGATTTTGTACTTCTTTAAGAATTGTACTTTGACTTCAATCGCGGCTTTGGTAGCAGCCTCTGGATATGACATGGAGATATCGTTGACATCCAGAAGTGTCAGAGTAACATCTCTTGGGAGATAGAGGTTAGGATCGGCTGTGGACTGTATCAACCCAGGAGAGAGTACAAAGCATGGATATCGTCATGCCATAGCTGGGGAGCTTGTTCAAGACCTTAGAGCGCGTTCCTGAATCTGACGATAATGTTTGGCATGTTGGAGCCAGGTTGCCATCCTTCGGGTTGAGTCATGTAGATATCGTCATTGTCGATTATCAGATGTAGGAAGGTGGCAACGACACTGACATGGTCTATATCCCAGCCGGTTGCATAATTCCGAATTTGAGAGATGAGATCCCGGAAGGTAATGAGCTTCCCGAGGGGGACATACGCCTCACCAAAGTCTGTCTGCTCGTATCATTGTATGACTAGGCCTTCTTTGTATCCTGTTGACCCGTCAGGATTGTATTTAGTCTTATAAACCCACTTAAAGAAAATCGGGTTAACTTACAGTTACCATGCTTCCCGGGAGATGAGAGTGGAAACGATGTTATTGAGCAGAATCGATGTGCTTTCTTCCTTCATGGCTCTTTTCCAGTGATTTCGTTGAGCGCATTGCATAGCTTCCGCGTAGGTGTATGGATCGCACGTGGCTGAGGATGCCCTGAGTGCTTCTGCAGGGTTTACTTTGACTTCTTATGATACGAGTCCCTAACTGTGGAGCTGGAGCTGGCTGTGCTTCACATGATTTCTTCATTGCTGCTGCCAAGTGCCAGGCAGTCTAATGCTTCCTGCGGAGGTGCCTTCTGTGGGCAATGTTTGCTGCACCTGCTGACCAAAGCCAGGGCAGTGTGATCCTCTCGGCGGACGCGCCGGCTGTGGGCGTTTTCTGGTTCCACTTCAGGAGCTTCATGCATGCGAGATGTGCATCACGTACCCATCTATGTGAATTGAGTATCTTGTCCTCGGACACGCTCATTTCCGCAATCTGTTTCGTCGACATATTCCTCATCTGTTGGTGTTCCAAGTATGTCAATCTCGTTACTTCCATGCCGACAAGACATGTGTGCATTTCTTTCTTCGACGACAACGTGTTCTGATTGGGCTTTCTCCTTCTGCCATTCGGGATCCCATGTCCTCCATAATGTCTTTGAATTGTGTGTGTAACCTACCATCATGCAGGGCTTTCACGTTGGGCCGAACTTGCCCTGGCGGCATTGAATTTCGCCCATGAGTCTACTGGCCTAGCAACAGAATCAACATAGATTGTGGACAGAGGTTCGATACGATATTTCGTTGCCATCAGCATCATGCGTCGGTTTGCGACATTCATTTAGTATCCCGTATGGCATTTTGTCTGCTACTTTATAGCCATCGCGGTCATGTCTTTTCCGGCCTTCATTCAGTAATCCTTGATGGATATAGACTGCAGTATTCCCTGCTTCTCCCCAGAACTGAATGGGCGCCTGAGAGTCATTCATCATTGCCCAAGCCTTTTCAGTGATTGTGCGGATGATTCATTCGGCAGCACCGTCCTCATGTTAGGAGCATGCCGGGCATGGCTCTTATGTAGTACTGCTGGCGCTGAGGACATACCGGAAGGTTTTATTGTCGTATTCTCCCGGTCCATGAATGCACCAGAATGTCTTGATCTCATATCCCATTGAGTCTACTCGGGCCTGAAATGACTGGTCAGCACAGGTGAAGGTTTGGGCTGTGTTATTAGGAAGCAGCCATACGGATGTGTATCTTGTGTCGTTGTTGACGAATAGTATTTCCTATTGTTTATCTCCGAAGGTAGGTTTAGGGAAGGGACTGTACACGTCTGAATTTACAAGCAAAACAGGCTTTGTAATGCGCTCGACAGGCACTCGAATGAACCATTGCTTGTGCTTTGCTTCAATGCTGACTGTGTACAATGAATCGTCATTTGAATATCCGCCAATTGGAGTTTTCATTGCAGTAGGCTTGATATGGACTAGTCGTCGGGGAAATAGTCGTGACTTTAGCATAGAGGAAGTTGGTGGATTTGTAGATCTGATTGTAAGTGTCTCTGGAAACTTGATTACAGGTCTGTTCGTAGCGTCTCTGATTACATCTCTTGAAAGTCAGTGGTCTATCTTTCTCTTTGTCTGATTTTCTTTCGTCGATGAAAGGAGTGCCTGCGCGGGGACTATGATATATATGCCATTGATTGTCGTTCCAGCGTGAGTGCAGGAAGATGGCGAAGTTAGGGAGCATTTTCCGTCCGAAAATATAGTCGTATGCCCGCGCAAATCCAATTGATTGATCAATAGAAGGGAAAGTCGAAATGTAGGAGTATATAGGGATTCGACTTGATAGCCCTGTATGTTGAGGAAGTCATAATGCATAGCGGTTACTTTGTTGTTGTCTTTGAGTTCGATTACTATAGGAATTGAGAGCGTTTTGAACGTTGAGAACCTGTTGCAATCATTGAACAGGTGGTGCAACACTCCAGAATCAATGACCCAGATCGGAGCCGCAGTCGCGCTAACAGTCGCGGCGTTAGCCCAAGATGAGTGTCAAATGGGATCACAGTGTCCGGTCATCTCGAGAGCTACTGTAGCATTGTGTTTCTTTACATTCCACCACTCGGTTATATGTTTGTAGGAGACGCAAATCGACTTTGACGTGTGCTGGGAGCCCACACAGGAATCAAATGCGCTCATCGTTGTTTCCTTCCTCCTGAGCGGGTTTTCGCGTTCTGCATGCATCTGTAGTATGGCTGACAATTTTGCATCAGCTGCACTTGCTTTTGTGCCTGTCTCCGGTTCCACTGATTCCATTGTGTCCACTATGCCCACACCGTCCGCCGCGTCTGCTGCGATCACAACAAACACCACCCCCACTGCCACGGTTACCGCCATGTTGAGAGAAATGGGCGGACCACCTAGATGCATCTCCAAGTTCTTTGGTGAGGCCGGCTGTAGTTTCTTCCTCTAGGAGATCATGCATGGCTTTGTCGGGTGTAGGTAAAGGCCTTGTATGCTTAGGACCATCAATACCATCACATACTGAGATGGCACTGCTGTGAATATTTGCGTGCGGAAATCTCGATCGGTAATTGCGTCATCTGTATGATCTAGTTGTATGTGATAGTTACTGAGCTTGGTGAAGTCTGTTTTAACTGGTTCATCCTCCTTAGGTCGGCAACCACGGAACTGGCGAAGCATGTCTTCTCTGCCGATATATAAACTGGCGGTGACCATGCTGCTTTCTACTAGATTCCACATCTCGTGATAATTTCTAATACCTTTGACAATGCGCCATACTTCGGGGGAACACGACGGTCTGAGTGAAGATGTCGTCTTGGCTTCCATAGCCTTCCAATCATCACCGTTGTCCTCGTTGTCGGGATTGAAGGGCTGCGGCTCAGGATCATTTCCGGTGATGATTGAATATGCTCTCATGGCTGTCAGGACAGGTATCATGTCTTCGCTTTATTCTTTGTAGTTTGTGTGAGTGAGATTAGGGATGTTGTCCAACTCGGTTGTGTTGAAGGTAAGTTCGGAGAAAGTTATCGTGAGATTGTGGAGATTGGTGTTGAGTTTTTGTGTCATTTATGCGGCTGTTGCTATGGCGACTAGGTATAGGGTTTTGTGGCTCTATTGGAGATGGTAATTGAGATCGTGAGGTTTTTAGATAGTAACGCTAGCTGGGCTCATAACCTGTTGAAAAGTAAACTTATTGATTTATCCAGAAAAGACACAAAGACTGTATATGTACAATCTACCACATGCGTACGCATATGCACTGCCTAATATGTGACTCATAACCCTGGTCCTGATGCATATCCTCATACAGTCAGAAGTCTACATTCTCATACAAGACTTCAAACGATGCTGTGACTTCAGACGATGCTGACAGTCACATGCAACACTCAATGTTAAAATATATATGGAGGGAACCGTGTGAATCGACTTAAGATACAGTCACTGAAGAGCAGGAGAAAAACTCGTGATATATACAAGGTATTTGAGTGTCTTAAGCCCTACCGGCTGGGGACCCTGACATCAGCTCAGCTGAAGCTCAGCTCGGTCAGGTTTATGCAACACTTCCCCCTCTTGCTGCGCTCCATCTAATCAATCCAAAAGCAGCAAGAACATCAAAACTAAGAAAACCAAATGAGAATGTGATGGATGAAGGACCAATATAGCCGGCCAATAGCCGTGTTTCAGGCAACTCCCCCCAAACCTGAACCATCTCCGGAAACAAAAGATAGTAGTACTCAACAAAGATATAACTTCCGCTCATGGCAGACACTCCATAAACAAAGAAATTTAAACAAAGTGCCCCGCAGAACCACAGTCAGGCAAGCCCCACCAAACCACAGAGAGGAAGCCCTGCGAAACCACAGGCAGGCAAAGATAGAAAGAATAGGGCCCAGCGAAACCACAGCCAGGTGAGCCCTGCAAAACCACAGACAGGGAAAGATAGAAACAATAGTGCCCCGCGAAACCACAGCTAGGTGAGCCCCACGAAATCACAGACAGGCAAAGATAGAAAGAATCGCACCCCGCGCAACCACAGACAGGTGAACTCTGCGAAACCAGACTGGCAAATAGTATAACTCAAAGAGTAAGTCCAACTCCACAACTCTGACACATGTCATCACCAGAAACAGCCAAGTAGGCATCACATTTCTGGCGCTTGAAATCTCTATGCAGTTCGTGCTTCCTTTCTGGGTAAAGCATCCAGCAATCATCCTGTTTGTGATCAGGCCTTGCACAGTGATTGCACTCAAGAGAGGGTTTATCAGACTGAGGGCGCAAATGCTTGCGGATTGAGTAGAGAGCTGATCCAATACTGGGGTTACAAAGTTCATTAGGTTCGTTTTCACCTCTTCGGCGCCGATCTTCATCCCACAGCTAGTTAACAAGGTGTTCCACATCGATTTCATCACCATCAGCATTCTGCTGGAAGGATTGAGTAGTCGCTGCCACAACGGTTTCGTATGTATCTGCAAGGCCACTAAGTAAGACTGAGGCTTCAGTTTCTTTGTCAATTGCTGCTCCAGCAGTTCGTAACTGTTGGCATAGAGATCGATGAGGATCAAGCTAGAGGGTCATTGCATTATCTTCATTGGATGCCAATTTCAAAAAGTCAGCAACCCGTAATGCAAAAAACTTCTTTCAAAGATCAAAACGAGAAGCGCATCCTTTTTGTTCGTAGATTGGCTGCAGCTTCTTCCAGAGGTCAACCGGGTTGCGAATGTTGTTTACTCGTCGTTCTGCTCGTGCGTCTAAACAGAGCAATATATTGGCGGTTGCCTTGTGTGCATCAGCATCCCACTTTAGGAAAGTGGCAGCTTCTGTATCATTTGCTAGACCTGTGGTACCAGTGCGTGTTCGACTGCGGCCAGTACTGGCACTTTCGGATTGGGTGATTGCTGGTCGTAGTTGTTCTTCACAAATAATTGGCCAAAGGTCATCTTTGATAAGGACCATCTCCATCTTCGTTGCACATGTTGTATAGTTGGTGCCAGTAAGCTTCGGTACGAGATGGTGGAGAGCGGCTGATGCATGTGGAGTGGTGGCGGCGACAGTGGCTGCGAACAAGCGAAGGGTTAGGGTTTGGATGATACGGTAAGATTTCTGTGTAACAATAGAGCCGAGTTTAATGAAGAGAGAAAGGCGACCACGGGGCTCATAACCTGTTGAAATATGCATGGGGAGAACCGTGTGAATAGACTTAAGATACAGAGACTAAAGTGCAGGAGAAAAACTCGCGATATATACAAGGTAATTGGGTGCCTTATGTCCTACCGGCTGTGTGCCCTGACATCAGCTCAGCTGAAGCTCAGCTCGGTCAGGTTTATGCAACACTCAAAATTGATCTGTCTGACTTGATTTTTGGATGAATATGTAGGCCTTGCAGTTACCTATCATACTGCAGTCTCTGATATTCTCTCTATTATATTATTAATAAGTTAATTGCAATTTTGAAAAAATCCCGAGATTTCTTAGTTCAGTGCGAGGTGGCTTATATTCTTGCCGACAGTGAGTCTCTGGTAGATGGTATATTTGGATGTGGTTTGATAACTGTTTGCACTAGAATGAATCGATCGGAGCCAGAGCAGAGCAACCGTTCGATAAATTGTGCATAGGATAGTGGTATATTTCAACTTCCACGGTTTGAATTCCCATCATCTGTTATCCTATCAATCAACTGCGACCATCAATAACTTTCAATGCCAATCCACCATCATCCAAAGGCAAGCATAAATATAAGCTGTCATTCGTCTATCAATTATTCTGCATGTTTTGAAAAGCAGTTGCTACCTTTTTGCAATATCATACACTTGAATAGTACCCCCATGGTCTCGTTTGCTTAGGGTAACACTAACTCGTTTAGACAACGGCTCAGTCTGATATGCGGTTAGAGTTACGTAGACAATTCATTAATCTCCAATTGCATGCTCCCAATTCGCTCATCATTCACGGGGATCATCTGTGCATTGTGCCGCTTGAATCGAAGCACAGTAGCGTTTGTTTCATCAGTTTGTTTCCATGCTTAGTGTTCTAGTCCAGTCACGGAGGATGTCCCTCCGCGGAGAGACCGGTTCATTCACGGAGTCCCACCCTCAGTGACTGGACTGGTTCATTCGCGGAGTGTACCCCTGCACCCCACCTCCGTGACTGGACTGGTTCATTCGCGGAGGATACATATAAAATGCTAATTACACTCAACGTCGTGGTGCAACTACAATTACACTATGCTCCATATCCTGACTTGAAACCAGCTCTTCTTCCTCGATGCCTTCTTCCTCTAGATTGTCGTCTTTATCCTCCTCCTCGCCCACATCCGGGTACTCCTCGAGACCCTCTCCTTCCTCAACATCCAGTTCTGTCAAATCACTTTCGTTGTTTTCCTCTGCGCCATCGCGAAACCATACGAGTCGCTTTCAAGCGCTTTCAGGCTTTCACCGGCACGAAAGCAAATCCAGAAGGTGTCAGGACTCAGATGGGAGCCAACTTTGAAAGTATGGCAAACTTTCAGGCTGTCCACCGGCTTTCGCTGGATATTTCCTTTCGCGCAGATACACTTTCATGCTTTCTTTCGGATGATGCTGCAGCACTGGTCAATGTGATGTTGACTAGAGATTTGGCCCAGTGGCTTGCTTAGTCTTCGATGCTGGTGGACTCGGGCATGAGGGCGGTGGCTGGCCACCCCCATTGACCTCGCCTGCCTCCACCGGCCTCGCCTGCCCCCATGCTGAGGAGGAGGGCTCGGCACGGATACTCGGCTTTGGGCTCCGACTTAGGCAGTCGGCATGGAGTTTTCCTTCTCTCTTTCTCGTATATAAGTCTATAGTTTTCCCTCTCTTTGAATCGATTGACAATTGAGTTTCTTCGTTCTTTCTCTTTTACTCTCAATATGTGAAAGCTCTAGCCAGCGTCGAAAGCTCTGGCCAGCAGACTAGCCAGCCTCCTAGCATGCGGACTTAACTCAATGTCTGCGCTCAACTTAGAGTTCTTGGGCAGTGGTATTACTAACTATCATAGGGCCATCAGTGTCACTGCTATGTTCATGAAGATCTAGTAGACTGTCGATTAACACTATATGTTCATGTTCGCACTCAACACTTGCACTCATGCTCGCACTCACACTGGTCCAATTACCCTGAAAATGTAGCTGCAGATTCCGCTGGCAAATCTGATTTGGAGATATTCTCTCCCCATGAGTCGAAGTATCGCCATAAACACAGCACCATCGACTAAATTCCTCACCATGGCCATTGGATATCTTGAGATTCTCAGAATGAGACTACAGGTGTAGGTGCCAGAGTTGGTTGCGGAGTTAGTCGCTTAGTTGATTCTCAAGAACTCTCTTGTCTGCCGTGTAACCTTATACTGCTTAGTTGAAGATGCCTTTCATTCATGGCCTGGGAAATTCTCTCGATACTCGCAATGGGTGGTGAAGGTCGCTGCCGGAGGGTGCAAAAGACTAGCTGCATCGCTGCAAAGGTCCACTTCAAAAAACCATCTGCGTCTCTCTGATAGACCAGCTGAATCTAGTGCGAAAGAGGTTCTGCAGCGAAAGAGGTTTCGCAGCGGAAGAGCTGTTGAGAGCAAAAGAGAAAGAACGAAGAAGCTCAATTGTCTATCGATACAAGAGGAGGGAAAACACTACACTTATATACAGAGAAAAGACCAGACTCGGCGAAGCCGAGTCTCACAATTGGAGCCTGAAGCCGAGTACCAGTGCCGCTAGGCCTCCACCTCGGGATGGGGGCAGGCGAGGCCCATGGGGGCTGCAAGCCACCGGCCTGATGCCCGCAGCCCTAGGCCGATGGGGACTGTAAGCCCCCGAACGCCACCGAAGCCGCCGGGCCAAATCTCATGCCAACAAGAGCCACTGCAGCGAAAGGACCTCCGCAGCGAAAGACGCAAAAAGTAGTGAAAATCTGCAAGCCTGAAAGAGCGCGAAAGTGTGTGGAAAGCAGCCGAAAGCCTGAAAGCACGTGGTACTTTCAGGAGCTTTCAAAGTACAGTCGAGTTTCGCGATGTGGACTAAATGCACGTAGTTGCTCTAGGCTAAATGCAATTGGATTAATTAAATTCAGCTAGATATGGCCAGCTAAGTGCGCATACATGTGTGGGCATATATGTGCAAAGTATTCACCAATTGTACACTCGGTGAATGGACCAGTCCATTCACGGAGGTAAGGTGCAGGGGTACACTCCGCGAATGAACCAGTCCAGTCGCTGAGGGTGGGACTCCGTGAATGGACCGGTCTCTCCGCGGAGGGACATCCTCCGTGACTGGACTAGAACACTTAGCAAGGAAAGCTGCCAAGTGAGGCGATTCCGCGGCATACCAACCTCACCGAGTCAACCTGCGAAGCTGTATTACAATCATGCTTGGATGACCAACTTTCGTGGTAGGCGGCTGCAGATTCGATAGCAATTGTAGTAGTAAGACGAAGACTACTGGGCGTAATTGACAAATCGTGTTGCTGTCACTATTTCCAGTGTGAATAGGAGAAAACTACGCTGTCTTCGACCATGTCGTCGCTCGTATTCTTAACTCGAGCTCGGGGGGAAAGCGCGGTGTCGCTGGGAACGACAGTGAGATCATGTGGTACATCGTCATTTGATGCAAACGCGCGGACCAGGTTTGACGGGTTTGATGTTGATGGGATCCTGAAGAGGTTCATTAGCAGTCGGAATGAGATTAAACAGAACAGGGAATGCGGAAGAGTGAAGAAGGGCGTTCCTAGCCTTGGAGTGTTACCCATCATGTTTTCTGTCTCCCTCAAACCAGCGAGAACTGGCCGGACCCCGTCAATAGTAACACAGCTATTCTGTAGCAGTCTCAAAAGTACAGGAGTAGAGAGAAACTTTGATATCGACCACATGATGCTGCTATGTCCCGTACGGGAACTACGAGAGGGGGCAGATTAATTTGAGTCGATGTGGTGAGAAAGTCCGATTCTATGGCTTCGACACGAAGGGAATGAGCAGATTCAAATTTTTCGGGGTGCTCTAGCGAGAGTCGAAGCTGGATCGACGAATTCTTCGGTTGCACAAGGATTCTGTTTTTTGTCTGCATGCATCAAATTCAATTAAATGGATACTCATCGTCAAAGGTTCTGTTGGTCTTAATCGTACTGCGAAAATTCCACAGGAAGACGGAACATTGAAGGGAGCCACTGTATTGTGCGGCAGTGGTATTCAAATAAAGGGGAATTGTGATGATTGATGAAATGAGAGCGCAATATCGATGAGTGAGTGCAGACAGAGCGAGACGAGGTTTAAAAGAAGAAGAATGGAACTGAGGAAGGGATAGGAGGGTGGTACTGGGGGTCATGGCTCACAGAATATGGTTAGGAGCATCATCGTTTAGTCACAGCCTGTGGCCTACATACTCCAACAATCACGGAGAAGGAGAAGGGGAGCCGACGGCCAGCGAAGAGCAAGGCGATACCGGGGAGATGGAGGGGGCGGAGATGGAGATGGAGAAAGACGTGACCATGAGCGAGACCACTGCAGAGATCGAGATGGGAGCCGCCACTTCCAATGATTGGAGCAATCCAACACAATTGCGCCAGGTCATACGCGTGGACCATGGCAGCGCTGGAGACGGGAGTGGATCGGAAGGCAGATTTGGTACTTTTGCAGGAACCGCCAGGGGAGAAATGGAGAATCAGAATCTGTCACCCGGCGTATGAAATTAGAAAACGAAAGAGAGTTTGGACGGCGGTGCACCAGGGAAGTGGCCTTGCAACGGACGAACGCACAGACCTGAGCAGGGGCGCGAATGACGATGTCATCGTGACTGACGTAACAAGAAGAGGAGAAAAGATGACGAGGATTATCAATGTGTATGATCAAAGAGATGTACAGACTGGAGAGAGACGGGCGAAGAAGCTAAACTGGCACAGAGCCATCCGACAGGGAGGCTGCACAATAATCGCGGGCGACATGAACGCACACAGCCGAAGGTGGGACCCGAGATGCAGGGAGCAACGTGATGCGACGTTCTGGGAGGAGATTATAGACGAGCACGGGCTAGAGATTGGGAATGATGACGACCGGCCCACTCACCATTGGGCGAGAAACGGCGAGGAAGGCGAGTCGACCATAGACCTGACCCTGGCCACCCGACCAATCACACGATGGGCCACACTGGGTGGGAGCCACACTACAGGCTCCGACCACGAGGGGATCGAGTGGGAGTTCAACGTCGATAAACAGGAGGAGGCAGACCACGTGCAGGTCATAGGATGGAACCTGGCTGCCATGTCGAAAGAGGACGAGGAAGCAGCAGAGAAACTTTGAAGGGAGCTGGAGAGAAAAAGTGCCCACCTAGGCGAGGAATGCACGGGAGACGATGAAGAGCGAGAGGCCGAATGGTGTTGAGAAACACTCAGCAAAGTTCTAGATGCCAAAGCGAAGAAAATCAGAATCCGCGCTCGATTGAAGAGGTGGTGGAACAGCGGGATCAAGGAGAGGAGAAGCGCACTGGGGAGAGAGACGAGAAGGGGAAGGAGGTCAGAGGCGGCAGCGTGCGCGAAAGCAGAATTGCAGAAGTCAATTCGACAGTCCAAGAGCCGGATGTGGAATGACTACGTGCAGAACCTTAGGGGGGGCGAGGTCATGGAGGGCGGCAAAGTTCACCAACCCTCGAGCGGGAGCCACCGTGGAAACGCTGACTGACAGAGAGGGGAAGCAAGCAAATACCATTGCCGAAAAGAAGGAAATGCTCAGAGGAGAGTCTTTCCCCCTGAATGACGGAGACCAGTATTATGAACTACCCCCAGCAAGCCAAGCCCATGAATGCATAACTGAGCAGTCAGTCGAACGAGCTCTGTTCTCGCAGTCGGTTAAGAAGGCCCCAGGCGCAGACAACATCAGCAAAAAACATTTCCGTCCGGGCGGAATGGCTCCGTCAGAGTGGACGCGCTCCGTCAGAGCCGTCCGAGGCACCCCGGTGGCGGATTACTCCACGCCCGGCGTCAATGCCACGCGTCGCGTTGCATATTGCCCTCCGAACGCTGTTTCGCCGTTTCTTCTCGCTCAGTTGGTCTCCTAATTTAAACAAACACTCTGGCGTTGTAGCCAACTGTGACCATACGTCGGAATGCAATGTGACGCTGCGAAAATCTCTCCTCGCGTTCCTTCTACATTAAGCTCGAGGAGCGTAGGAAGATGGTGAAAAGATATGATACTACCTGGCCGTGAAGATCCGCGCAATTGCGTGGATCCACGAAATCTCGGAAATAGCGAGTGAAACCAAAAGTTAGGAAAGATAGAGTGTGTATTTTCTTTGTATGACAAGATGATATGAAAATGAGATGCTGTCTATCTACCCCAGGGTCTCCCGAATATATACTCTGCGTCGCTCATTCCACCTCCGTTACCCCTGTATCTCCGTACACCCACCGTCGCTTCTTAACGATATACTTGAAGGCCGCGATCGAGCTAGTTTGGAGATGCACTTGGAGGCCGAGATCGAGTGAACTGAGAGATGCACTTGGAGGCCGTGATCGATCGAGTGTGGAGATGCACTGGGAGGCCGTGATCGAGCCAGTTTGGAGATGCAATTGGAGATCGACATTGATTGAACTCAGAGATGCACTGGGAGGCCGTGATCGAGTATGTTTGGAGATGCACTTGGCGGCCGAGGTTGTGTGAACTCAGAGATGCACTTTGAGGCCGTGATCGAGCGAGTTTGGAGATGCAATTGGAGACCGAGATTGAGTGAACTCAGATATGCACTTGGAGGCCGTGATCGAGCGAGTTTGGAGATGCACTGGGAGGCCGTGATCGAGCGAGTTTGGAGATGCAATTGGAGACCAAGATTGAGTGAACTTAGAGATACACTCCGAGGCCGTGATCGAGTGAGTTTGGAGATGCACTTGTAGCAGGCTATGATCGAGCGAGATTGGAGGAGTACTTGGAGGCGGTCAATTTGGAGGGAGGCGCGACGGCAGCTGAGACTCTATTCATTGGTTAACTTGTAATTGAGGGAATGTAGAGAGTTGAGTACAACATCCGCCGAGAGATGAGGGACTGGCTGGGAGCGGGAGAATGTCGATCTTGGGATGATGCTGTACTCGGTGTCAACTCATGACTATGGCATGGAGAGATAGAGAGGGATGACTTAACTTCGTGTTCTTAGGTGATGGTAGAGTTGAGCACAAGAAAGAGAGAGATCAGAGGAGATGGGGGAAATCATCATG
>Ga0307512_10001027_pt1 | contig 40954 bp, 58 predicted proteins | sample 14_EM_MG_FD_200267 | JGI IMG/M metagenome (GOLD analysis project Ga0307512, IMG submission 200267) | Populus trichocarpa ectomycorrhiza microbial communities from riparian zone in the Pacific Northwest, United States - 14_EM | ecosystem: Host-associated > Plants > Roots > Unclassified | place...
TGCCTTGCCACATCTTGTCATGACAACTGCTGCACCTCAGCAGTGTCGGGGCCCGAGCACGTTTTGTTTGCGCCCTCCGAGCCCCGGTCCTCGCTCGCATCAGGCTTCTTTACTCACCATCCGAACTTCTCCTCTTTTAGACGACAGCCAGGAGAAGTCGTAGATATGGATCTTCGACGCGGAATTTCTAGTCGCTGCTCTCAGGGTTCCTGTTTGCATTACCATCGGTGATGTTGATGAAGGACGAAGACGATGGATGCCATCGCCTGCGCCACGTAACCAAACTTTGACTGCGTATTAACAATTATGGGCGCCTGGTGGCGATTTGTCTTGGACGGCAACTTGAATTTCGCAATAAAACATGCGGCTGATAAAATACAAAGTTTGCGAGTACTCGTAGTGGGATCCTTTTACGGAGTCTCTTCTGCTGGCATTTTCTCGAGACCCTCTGTGTGGTTCAGCGGGTTGTTCTGATCACTTCTGGCATCTCCGGGATTTGAGAACCCGAGAGAGCTCCACAGCAGATCTCTTCATAGTATTGTGACCCAATCAAAGCCCGAAGAAGCTCGTGACTTGTCCAAAATGGAAAGGACGTCTCCTCGTGATGCAGCACGTGCACCGCCCATGTTTGCGCCTACTGTACGCATAACTTGGCTGTGCCGCGTTGTCTGCGTCGTTGGTTCCCACCACCTTTCCTAGGTTCATCACCCTTCGTAAACCCCCAGCACTACACTCTGGATGTTAGTCAGCCAACCGCCGCCGTAAGCATTTGGGTCCAACCTTCAGTCTCTGTGTGTCTAAAAACCCCTGATAAAGGTACGAACATGAACCGAGGATGTCAGCATTCAGGCGCTTCGTCAACTGGATAACGCCTCCTCTGGTTGTTCCAGTCGAGCAGCTGCGGCCAGACACTGAATATGTTGAACGTATAGTCAGCGCCACATGTGACATCCGATTATGTGAAGACCTCTTCAATGAGTGGTCGACTCATTTGAATAAGTGCGTACAGCGGCTCTTTTTTCGCGTTTTGTTCCTCAGCCCTACTGTCACCGCTGTCACGGCAATCATCTAAAACGATCGGTCCGGTTTTGCAGAATCAGCTCCGAGAAGCCGGACGAGCGAGAGCGGGAGGTCCGACATCATCTCGCTTGGTTGAAAGAATCCGCGAGCTGGTGTTCGGAGGCGACCAACGAGATTCTCCGTTGCCATGCCCATTTCGCGCTTATGATGGCGCGGCGGATCGACGGTGCGTCCAAGTCGTGGTTCAAAGGGTTGGATTGCGACACGGACACGACGAGGCTCGCCAACGACATCGCCAAGGCCTCCCGTTCGCTTTCGCAGAACGTCGTGAAGTTGCAGAGCGACCTTGCCTTGTTCGTCTCAGACCTGGAGAAGATGGACGTGAAGAAGAGGCAGTTGACCGTGCGGCGGATCTTGGGTTGGCTTAAACATCTGTTCAACGCGCTCGCGGGCGTGTTCGCGCTCGGTTCGTTCATCGCACCCTTTCTGCACTCCGCCGCGCCGGGGTTGGGTCTGGTTTTACCAGCAGCGTCCATCCTGTCGAGGGCAGCTGCCAAATTCTGCGGAATGGCCGCAGGTACGTTCCTCAGAATGCACACGCGCACCGTTCAGGTTGAGAAGTGATCGACCTTTTTCTTTTCTTGATGTAGAAAAGTGCGATGGGAAGGGACCTGAGGACACCGAGTCCGTGCTTCTGTTCCTCAAGGAGACTGTTCCCAGGGAAGCACGAAACGCACAGCAAGCATTGGCACGATTTGACGAAGCCCTCCTTATCATGGGACTGGAAGGACACATGATAAAGACAGGTCGACGAGTGGCACTAAGCGGTCCTGATTCGGCGGCCATAGCTGAAGAATGGATTAAAGTAGCTAGGCAGTACCGATCGATGTTGCCGCCCGACGATGAAAATCCGGTTGGTTGACTAGAAAATAATATTGTGTCCACAGTTGTACAAAGTATTCCATGATTTCAATCTTGTACCCAGTTTCAGACATTTCCAAAGCCCCGGTAGCTGGAGGTCTACTTTGCTACACATTTTTGACCAGCCCCTCAGTCGGTCCTTCATTTGCTCACTCCAACGCGTCATCACTGCTGTCGCACCCTGGTTTAGACCCTCAATCAAACTGAGTTCTCATAGTAGCCGTTACTACAGGTGGCATATCTACCCCTTTGTCTTCAACCTGTCACATCACGAACCAACAACGAGTGAGGTTCCTGTTATGAGTCATGTTCATAGTTTCAGATGCTCCCAGAACCCCGATAGCCGGAAGTCTACCTAACTTTCCATCACCATCACATTCCTGACCAGCTCTGGAGCCGGTTTGTCATTTGCTCGCATAACGCATCGTCACCCCCGTCGCACCCTGGTTTAACCCCTCGAACAACTAAATTCACATTGTTACTAGAGCCAAATCTACCCATTTGCCTTCCGCATGGGCCACAATCTGCCCCATTACGAACGGACCAAGGATACATGCTTTAAAAGAGGTTGCGGTGGACAACTAGGAATGTCAAAGAGCGCCCCTCGGAAATCCAGACCTGCGAATTGTTTAGTTGAGTGGGGACATGGCCGAGCGTGAAGGAGGGTCTTGCTCTGCCATGTCATGTCAAATCACCGAGTCTCAGTAGTGGAGCCGGAGTCGATCTGTTTGCATCCTCCGAGAACCGGTCTGCGTTTGGCTTCTTTTTTGTCAATATCTGGATCTGTTCTCTTTTAGATGGCTGCCAGGAGAAGTCCTGGATCTTCGACGTGGAATTTCTTGTTGCTGTTCTCCGGGTTCCCACTTGCGCTACTATCTATGATGATGATAGGGACGGACACGTCGACCTACCTGCCATGGTGTAGAGAAATAGACCAGGATGGCCTAGTAGTGAGTTCGAAAATAAAGAGAAAGAGGGGAAAAGAGGGCTATCATTTTTCCTGTCTTGATGAGGCCAGGCGAAGGGGTCTAAATACGCGACAACAATGCTTCGTGCACGTAATGTCCGAGTTGGGCGGGGCGCACGGAGGACGGGTCGGACGTCATGTGGTTGAAGGTGCTCAATTCCGATGCTATGCTACAGCGCACGCATGCCTTACAGTAGCCAAACTTCAAGTTGACTGCATATCTGCATACATACGAGAAGTTACCATGCTTCTCACGAGTTCTTTGGGATTAACAGACCGACTCGACTCTGGGTTGGTTTGGTAACCACTGGCAAGTCACGTTACGTAGCCTCATGAACTGCGTTCTATGCCAACTCTCATAGCAAGCCGAGATTTTTTCTCGAGCCACTAGCCTCGTATTGATTACTTCTGACATCTTGAGAACTCAGGAATCGCGGTTGTTCCATAGCAGGCAGCGATTTTCAAGTGTTGGAAGGACCATACATCTTTCACATTTTCACATCGACATCGATAATTGGAGTCCTGCGACGCAACCAAATCACCAAGAAGCCTATGATCTTTTCAAGTGGAGAGCACGTTTCATGGTTGGTTTTCATACCGAAGGCGATGGTAGTGTTTTTGGAGAGAGAAGGGAAAAGGAGAAAGGAAAAGGAGGGGAGACGGCGTCTTGAGCCGATGTGTCGAAAGGGACGGTCTGGGCACACAGTACTACTGTAGTGTGAGTCACCTTTTATTGTCTCGAGGGCCTCATGGTATTGTATCAGTTCTAAGAGGAACATGCTCACGTAAAACCACATAAACCCGCCTCCGCCTGGCCCATTATCCCTTCCTCCTCCTCCCCAACCCATTCCACTTTAAATGTCGCATAGCCAGCCGCCTCCGTAAGCATTTGGCTCAAACTTTTCGTGTCCATATGTCTCAACCACTCTCTAAGGTATGAACCAAGGATGTCATCATTCGGCCGCCTTCTCAACTGGATGATACCTTCCTTGGGCGTTCAAGACGATCAGTTGAGGCCAGACGCTTTATATATCGACCGTGTACTCAGCGCGGCAGATGATATCCGACTATGTGAAGAAATCTTCAACGGCTGGGCAACTCATTTGGATAAGTGTGTACAATGACGCGTTTTGTCTTTTGCCTCGGAACGTCTAAAACGACGGGCCTAATTTCTGTAGAGTCAGTGCCGAGAAGCCGGACGAACGAGAGAGGGATGTCCGTCAATATCTCGGTTGGTTGGCAGAATCCGCAGCACAGTGTTCGGAGGCTACCGACAAGATCCTTCGTTGCCACGCCCAATTTGCGTGTCTGATGGCGTGGCAGATCGAGGGTGCGTCCCAGTCGCGGCCGACAGGGCTGGATTACGGCACGGACACGAGGAAGCTCGCCAACGTTATCGCCACGGCGTCTCGTTCGCTTTCGCAGAACATCGTAAAGATGAAGAGCGATCTCGACTTGTTCGTCTCCTACCTGGAGAGGATGCAGGTGAAGAAGGAGCAGTCGACGGCACATCGGATATTGGGTTGGCTTAAACTATTGTTCAACGCACTTGCGGGCATCTTCGCACTCGGGTCATCCATCGCCCCCGTCTTGCGCCCCGTTGCGCCGGGAGTGGATTTTATTGCACCTGCTGCGTCCGTCCTCTGTGTAGCGGCTGCCAAACTTTGCGAAATAGCGACAGGTACGTCCCGAGGAATGCAGGTTAGAACAAACGAATGATCGACGTTTTCTGACGTAGAACAACTGGAGGCGAAAGAGCCTCAGAGCATCGAGTCCGTGCTGCTATTCCTTAAGAAGACAATTCCCAAGGAAGCACGAGGAGCACAGCAGACACTAGCAGAATTCGACGCTGCGCTCGTTTTCATGGGGCTGGAGGAACACATGACGACAAGTCGACTCCTGGCGTTCTCCCGTCCCGACTCGGCAGCCATAGCCCAAGAATGGCGTGACGTAGCCAAACGCTACCAATCCGTGCTGCCCGACGATAGGGATCAGGTTTAATTGACAAGACGAACGGTGCTCGTGTTCACAGTTGTACAGTGTATTCTCCGAGTCAGACTTCGTTTATGGGCCCAGTTTCAGACGCTCCTAAACTCCGCTAGCCTATTTTCTACCACATCCTTGACCAGCTCCTCCGTCGGTTTGCCTACATCAATGACATTTTTCTCCTTTTCTAACAATCCTCGAAATTCTTGAGGGAGCACATCACAGCCGAAATCAAAGCCCTGCTGTGCGGAGAGTGCCCTAATCACGGCCTCTGCGAATTTGGCGGTTGAGCAGTGGAGAGCCCAACTTGAAGACCAGAAGGCGCGCTGATATAGCAAGCCACAGTAGAAGATGCGAAGGAAGAAGCATGCAGTTTACTCTTCCAAGACAGTTTAGTGAGATGTGATTGTACGAAGATAGGCCTTGCTTTGTCATGCCTCCACTTTATCCAGACCTGAATCTTGGGTGGCCCAGGCGAATTTTGTTTTCGCCCTCCGAGCCCCTCCTCGCTGCGTCAAGCTTCTTACTCACCGTCTGGGCTTTCTCTCCTTTAGACGGTCGCCAGGAGAAGTCCTGAAATTTGGATGCGGAATTTCTTGTCACCGCTCTCAGGGTTCCTACTTGCTTACCATCTGTAATGATGATGCAAAAGACGACGGTCGTCTGAGCCAGTTTCTTGCAATTTTTTGGTTGGGGTTAGGACTACTAAACCAACACAAACACGGAACGTACGGAACACGCGCAGCGCAGAAGACAACCATGCTGTCTCGAGTCTCGACGGCGGGCTTATGATTGGCTTTCGATTTACTACCTCTCGCTGGGCTGCCACACTCCCAGTTCTATCCGGAATAACACGCAGAGAGACACGCTACGGCAACCAGCTCAAGGGAATCTCATAACTGATGAAGATCGCCAGACACGAAGTGGTTAGGACAAGCGACTCGGAGGGTCCAGAGTCGGGATAGAATGAAGAGGTAACGGAACAAGGGGAACTTGAATAGGTCTGAGTGGGTGCTTCTATATGCCAGGGGAAGCCAGGTCTGCCAGTGTACGAGATTGTTGTATTTGTGCAGCAAGTTGGATGAGTAGTACAATGTTCAGAGGGGGTACAAGAAAGCAGACAGATATCCAGCATCGATATGTCGCAGTTTTTAATCGAAGCACATGGTGGCTGTACAAGTACGCCGAGTGTGCGGGCAGCACAGAACAGTACATCAGTACTAGTACCAAGGATACCTGTCACGGTACTAGGACGCCACCACTACTAGTACTAGTACCAGGCCTATTGAACGACACCACCACGACACCACCACCACGACACCATCTCCCCGCGACCACATTCTTCGAGGCCGATACAATGTCCAAGGTCTCCTCAACGACTACCTCTTCCACTGACTTCCAAAGTATTTTCAATACTGCCTTGGAGGCATACGAGAAGAAGACAAAAAAAGACCTTCTCACACACCCTCTCTCCGCCAAACTGCAAGACTGTGATTTGCCTGCTGCCATTCTGTCGGTGCTTCAAGAACTAGTCCAACAATTCGACCAACGTCGGTGTAGAAACGAGAGATTAGAGAGCTGTCTCAACCCGATAGTAAATGTTCTCTATGCCTTCTCCACCACAATAGGTGAGGGTGTTGGGTTGGTAGGTCCTAAGTTGCAATTCCCATACGATCCGAGTTCTGAATCTTCTGACTATGTCTCGTCATGGCAGGGATTTCCCCCAGCAAAGGCAATATTTGCTGGAATTGGCATCCTTCTCTTGGTGGGCTAGCTTCTTCATTCATTGGTATGACCTATTGTGACGCTAGCATCTGTAGGCTGCGAAGGATGTCGACGCCAGCCAAGAGGCTCTGGCTGATATTTTTGAGTGCATCGAAAGCTTTTTCAGGAGGCTCGAGTCATATGCAGAAGTGTCATCGACTGCTCCAATGACAGAAACGATTGTAAAGATCCTAGTTGAAGTACTTGCTGTTCTTGCGATCGCTACGAAGGAGATCAAACTGGGGCGAACAAGTGAGTCCATCCACAACAATTGACTATCTTTTTCTCAACGCCGGCTTAGAGAAATACTTGAAGAAGCTGGTTGGGAAGAACGATATGAGGGATGCGTTGAAGAGGCTAGATTTATTGACGCAAGAGGAGGCTCGAATGGCAACGACAGAAGTGCTGAAAATTACGAACGGCATTAATGACAAGGCGAACGTACTGATCGATGGTATGCAAACAAGTCTATCTTGTCCTGGACCGTTTCCTAAATTTTAAGCAACTTAGCAGCTGAGATTCGGCTGCAAAGGGCAGACGAGACAAGAAATTACACATCGAATTGCAAGTGTGGCGGTGATGGCAATACAACGACAAACAACGAGGACATCCACATCCTTTTTTTTTTTCTGCATTAGGCACTGTGGCACTTGTAATAATGCAGAGTGGACAGTACCTGTGTAGCCGATCCCGATCTTGACATCATACCTGTTCCCGTTCTCACCCCTACACATCCGCCCACGTTTTCCCACCCCATTCTTCGCCCCCTCTTCTGCTCCTATACAACGCACGGCTTCACATATGCTTTTTTTCAGCACCGGGCACTACACATCCGCCCTCACCCACCTTCCCGGCCACTTACATGAATGACACATATTGTATTTTATCACTCAATATAAAACGACGTATTCGATGGCTTTTCGAGGGTGATTCGATGAGCACGCTGAGTACAGTATGCAGTAACTTACAGCTAGTGCGTGCACTCACAATTCATAGCCTCAGAATCAGAATCCGAATAACTTAGCTCCTTCGACCACGTGACACCCTCCGCGAACCCGCCACGCCTAGCCCTCTACTCACCCCCGCCCAAACCCGTCATCATCCACCCTCGTGCCATGCGATCGACCTGCCTCCCCTCGCAAGTATGAATTATATCTCGTTGTGAAAGTAGACTTGATTAGGCCTCTTCGTACGTTTCCTTGTTTCTTCTTCGTTCTCGATCTCCGAGCCCCATTCCACAATTACCCCTTTTACTTTAGCCCTTTTCCTCCAACGTCGCCCCATCTCCCTCACCCTCGTCGTCTACGTGTTCGCTGTCGCGCACCTAGAAGTGATTCAGTACCAGTTTCTTTGTCAACGTCGTCCTGCGGGCTGTCGCCGGCAGGAACACTTCGCCTTTGCCTCGCTTTCTCCTCTCCCCCCTCTACTCTACTTGCGCGTAGTGTACTTGTCTCGCACTCCCGTATATAATCCCTCTCGCCTGACCTGGGCCAAGGGAGGCAATCGAGCCCCACTTTATCTTTATCTTTGTGTTTGCGTGCTTCCGCCTCCGCCCGACCGTCTGATGACATCATGACAACCCGAGCCACCGCGCCGTCGTTTGTTTTTCTGGCCTCGTCCTCTCTCTCCTCAAGTCTCTTACGATCTTTACGGCTTCCATTTGCACGTTCTCGGTTTCTCGGCAGCAGCTATGCAGCTTCAACAGGATTTATGACAGGACTTGTTGATCGTGCTGCGCGTCCCTTGTTGGTTCCCCACCCTCCCCTACACCTGGACCATCGTCCTTTCCTCCTCCCAAAATTCCGTTCTCAGTGTCGAATAGCCAGCTGCTATTTTTGCTGATTTTGGTCTCCGCCTGTCTCTGGAGCTACTGGTGAGGGTATGACCCGAGGACGTCACCATTCTGCCGCCTCAACTGGAGGGTACCTTATCTGGACGTACTACTGTAGCCGGGTAACTTCGGCCAGATCTTTATATAGACATTCAGAATTAGCAATATCTGCAGGTTTCATATGTTGAACATATGCTCGGTGCCGCTGAAAGCATCCGGCTATGCAAAATGATCTTCAACAGCTGGGTGACTCATTTGGACGGGTGTGTATACCGACGCTCTTTTTCTCTCGCATTTTCTTTTCCTCGGCCTTCCTTCCACGGCGGACATCCAAAACGATGGGACCTATATTACAGAGTCAGCTCAGAGAAAGCCGGACGAGCGAGGGAGGAACGTCCGATAACCTCTCGATTGGGTTAACGGAATCCATAAACTGGTGTTCGGCGGCCACCAACGAGATCGTCCGCTGCCCCGTACCTGATGGCGGGGCGGATCAACGACGCGCGTCAGATTTCGACAAGGTCATGGAGGATCTGGCCAGAGACATGGTCACGGCCTCCAGTTCGCTTTCGTAGAGGATCGGGAATACGAAGAGGGACCTTGCCGAGCTCGCCTCCGTCCTGGAAGAGGTAGAGAGGTAAATAAGAAGCAGTCGACCACGCAGCGTATCTTGCGATGGCTGGAAGGGTTTTTGAATGGGCTCGTTGAGGTCTTCTCGTACGGACTGTTCATCGTCCCCCTCGTCCCACCTCACGTTGGTCTCGGTATGATCCAAATTGTACCCTCTCTGTCCAATCTCTGTAGAGCGGCTGCTGAACTTTGCAAAAAGTCGTCAGGTAGGTCCCGTGGAATGTACACACCCCTTGCTATTCCTCAAGAAGACTGTTCCCAAAGAAGCACGAGAAGTGGGGGAGATACTATCACAATTCGGGTTGGAAGAATACATGGTGAGAGTTCGCACGACGGCACCCGGTCCTGACTTGGCAGGCATAGCTCAAGAATGGAGTAACGTATCTGGACGATACGAATCGATGCTGCTCGACTACCAGAATTCTTCTAGTTGTTCAGAAGAATAACCCTACGTTCATAGGTGTACAAGTATAATTCCAAGGCTTCGTTACTGATCCCGGTTCAGACGCTCCTAAACTCCGCTAGCGTGGAGGTCTACCTTGCTTTGTATCACATTCTTGACTAGCTCTTCTCTCGGTTCGTCCACATCAATGACATTTCTCTCCTTTTCCAACAAACCCCGGAATTCTTGAGGGAGCACGTCCCGTTCAAAGTTAAAGTTCTGTTTTTCTGAGAGTGCCTTGGTAACGGCCTCTGAGAACTTGGCGGGGTGGGCCGTAGAGAGTACGACTTGAACAACAGACGGCGAGCTGATGAAAACACAACTCAGTAAATCAGACAACTCTCGGTTTGCGACGAGTCTTACTTGCTGGTAGATACTATCCGCGCGGCCGAGAGACCCACAGCCGTATGCGGATCTGCTATATATGGAGGGCTTCCGATGTAGTACTGTTTTATCGTTTCGAGAGTCTGAAAGGTGGTCAGCGTTGAAACTCGTCAAAGGCCACATACACACGCGAAGACACACCTGGTCATCCGACACCCGCTCAGCCAAAAAGCTCCGTCTCGCCAGTTCGAGCACCTCGACGGGGACCTCAACGCGACCGTTGCTCTTCACACTTTTCATCCAACCACCAATCGTAGCTCCAGCAGAGGCTCTCCTCTCCCCGTCGGAAGCCGCATCGGAAGTCTCGTACGAGAGGTACCAGAGGAGGCGCTCAAAGTTGCTCGACACGAGGATGTCCATCGCCGGACTCCACGTCGCCCGCACGCTGCCATCATCTGCCTGTTTCTCGTCCTGCTGGTGGGCCTGGGCAGTAGCAGTAGCAGCAGCGCCCACCAGAGTCGAATCGGTCCTCTCGTACCGCCCGCTGCGCCAGAACCGCGCGAGGATGTCGTTCGAGTTCGTCGCGACGACGAGCTTCCCCATGGGGAGGCCCATGCGCTTCGCGTAGTAGCCTGCGAGGACGTCGCCGAAGTTGCCCGTCGGGACTACGAATTGGAGCTCGGCACGTTCGGGGTGCGGGATCTGGTCGCGGACGTGGAAGTAGGCGAGGAAATAGTAGACCGTTTGGGCGAGGATGCGCGCCCAGTTGATCGAGTTGACCGCGCCGAGGTGGTACTTTTCGTTGAAGGGCTGGTCCGCGAACAGCGCCTTCACAATGTCCTGAATGCCCACGTGCTCACTCTTTAGCGATCGATCTTCCGTCGAGAATCGTGCGAAAAACATTTTACCTGGCAGTTGTCAAAGGTGCCCTTCACGGCGATGTTGTGCACGTTGGGATCTGTGACAGTGGTCATCTGCGCCTCTTGGATGGGCGATACGCGACCTTTGGGGTGCAAGATGAATATGGACACATTTTTCTTTCCCTTCAACCCATAGATAGCTGCACTGTAGCCAGCGGAACGTGTCAGAACATCTTAGTACGTTGGAAACCACATCCCACATGCGCGCGCACCTTCCAGTATCGCCGCTAGTGGCGCCCACCACAGTGAGGATCTCCGGCTGCTCTCCAGGCGACTTGCGCGCGTTTCTCCTCTCGAGGAAAAACTCAAAGAGGTTTCCGAGGAGCTGCAACGCGACGTCCTTGAACGAAAAAGTGGGGCCGTGGAAGAGCTCGAGGATGAACTCGTTGTCGCTGAGCTTGATCAAGGGCGTGACGTCGGGATGTCGGAAGGTGGCGGTGTACGATCGGCTGACGATCGCGCGCAGGTCTTCGCGCGAGAGTTCGTCCGGAGATATGTAGAGAGAGAGGACGGCGACGGAGAGGTCGACGAAGGAGTAGGATTTCCATTCGTCTTGCCAGTTGGGGGGCAGAGTGGGGATGCGCTCTGGGATGTACAGGCCTCCGTTGGGCGCGAGGCCAGTCAAGACGGCCTAGACCGGGCCGGAAAAGGACATCAGAACATGGCGGGGCTTGTTAAAGAGGAAATGGGATTGACCTCTTCAAAGGTGAGCAGATCGGACCCGCCTCGAGTGGAAAAATACTTCATCGAGTAGCAGCACAACCTATTTGGGCATCGCTGAGTTTATAAAATCAGCGATGAAAGTTTGCTTACATCATATCCACTCAGACTCAGACCAGCGGTACCGCTGCAGCGCAGTTCGGTACACGACTATATATACTCTACCATCATGCCATGGATCAGAAAAACCTTGTTCTTCCTCGCTCCCACTGCCTTTCTGTTTTTCAGTGGCGAGGCCATGCTACTTGAAAGAGGACTTCCCCCTGTTCTGCATGAGGGCCTATTTCTGGCACTTGCTCCTCAGCTTGTTGCTCAGAGATGACAATCCTACAGAACGGGGAGAGTTCCTCCCTTCACTCAGCGTGATGTCTCTCCCGGAGGCCTCACGGCCACAGCAGGGGGCCCCCTTGCCGTGGGACACTGTTTTCATCACAATGATTTTTTTTATTTTTTAATCTCGCAACCGATCTCGGAATCTCAAAAATTTCCTAGCCTACGCGAGGGGCTGCGGATGCGAATTGAGGTACATCAATAAGGTGGACTCCTACGTACGTTAAACGACCAGCAAACGACACATCCTCAGACCTGTTTACGTTGCAGATTCTTCGGTAACTCTTTCACCCAAGGAAGGAACTCGCGACCTTGCAAATATGGCCTGAGTGGCTCTGGGATTCGTAAGCCCTGCAATCAAATGTCAGAAATAGCTACCCAGCGCTCAAGGTGATCCGGACGCACTTCGGGAGTTTGATAATTCTCCACTAGGCAACACAGTGCACGTTCCGTAGCACAGAGCGTGCCATTGAGCATGTGGACGTAGACTTTTCTGCTTTGGTCCTTGCTCTTCAGCCCACAGCGGACCTCCAGTCTTCGACTCTCTGTCGACGCGTGTTAGCGTAGGCATCAAAACGTTGGTGCAAGAGATCACGCACGATAGTCCGTGCAATTCGAGCATGAGACGAGCTCTTTATATGCGCCTTGGAACGGGAACCACGCCTCGAGGTCATACTTCTGGGACGCCGCGAGGTTCAGTGCGCCCGAGACAATCGCCACTACACGGTATGGGATCCCGAGGCTCTGATAGAAATCCTCCGAGGTGGCAATCATCGAATCGAACATCTCCCACGACTTTTCCGGCTCGGTGATGCAGAACTGTTCAACCTTCTCAAATTGATGCACGCGGAAAATGCCCCACATATCGCGCCCGGCCGAGCCCGCCTCCTTGCGGAAACATGTCGAGTAGCCTGCGTACCTGATGGGGAGCTGTTTCTCCGGGTTCTCAAACCACTCGTCCGAGTGGAATGCCGAGATGGGCTGCTCGGATGTGGCAATAAGGTACTTCTCGTCGTCGCTCGCGATGACCTGTGCGCGTAGAAATGAATATCTCGTGGGGTTGTACAGGATACTACGCACCTTGTAGAGCTCTTCGTCAAACTGATCCAGTTGCGCGGTCTTCGCCATGACATCCTTGTTCATCATAAACGGGGGTTGGATTTTTTTGTGTCCCCGCTTGCGTAAAAAGTCGAGCCCGTACGAGATAAGCGCCTGATTGAGGTCGATGCCATCGTTCGTGAGGAAATAACCACGGTGACCGGAGATCTTGGCCCCTGTAAAAATTGTTAGGAAAGATATCAAATGCGGAGATAGGACGTCGAAGCGTACCACGTTCGAGGTCCATTGCATCCAATCTGAGTAGAACCTCATGGTGTGCTAAGATATCCGTCCTCTTTTCCACATGGCCGTTAGGCCCGTCGGGATGCCATGTCCTGAGTGTGAGATTGTCATCCTGGATAGAAAATGATTGTTCAAGGGGCGAGAGATGTGCGGGAATGATGAATAGCATATACCTCTGTTTGGCTCACGGGGACGCCCATGTTCACGACATTGCCAATCGTGCCCGCTTTCTGTCGCATAGCGAGTTCGGCTTCGCGCGCCTCTTTCCGCTTTGCGTCTACCTGCGCATCGATGGCCTTCTTCTCCGCGAGCAGGTCATCCGCGTTCTCCTTTGCCTGCGAACGAGTCAACCAAATTTTCACTTCACCCAAAGCCAGGTAAACATGCCTTCTTCTTAAGACCGATCTGTTTTTGGAGCGCGTTCGACTGTTTACTCAAGCCATTGGCCTCAAAGTCGACTTCCAGAGGGAAATATTGTGAATGTGGATGATTATCGAGGATTGCAAGACGTACTCTTTACCCAGTCTTGGTACATCTGGATGACCTCGTCTACGATCTCTACCGAGTGGCCACGCTTGCGCTGCGACTCGCGGATCTCCTCTGAATTCCCTCCTTTAGCGTCAATGAAGCTGGTTACGTCTAGTGTCATTTTCTGGTATCTGGTGGATAGTCGAAAACGCGAGTAAGGTGTAGTCAAGTAATGTCGTCTATACGGAGGAACGAGTCAATGTGCAAATAAGATCGATAAGATAGAAAAAAGAGATTATGTAATTATCTAACCCCGCCAATCCAGTTTTTACTGTGGTGGTGTTAAAGTGGCATCAAGCAACCGAATCGAGCATCTTTGTTCTTTCCTCGCGCTACGCGGGTAAGTTACACAAATCTATTTAATAAATGATTCGAACGGCAAAAGAAATGGCCAAGGCCACAGTCGAAACAGTGCTGTGGCCAGTCGGAGTATAAAAAGCCGTGCGTGGACCGGTTCACAACTGTCAAAATGAATTGAAATTAAAGCGCGTTGTCGTTGACCGGAGACGGTCAATCCACGTTCCCCAGTATACCCTCCTTGGCTCGAGTCATCCTCACAGACCTCTTCCCTCTCTCATTCCAGCCTATTCCTCGTTCGCTCTCTTGTCATCACCATGTTCAAGCTTCTCCGCCGTATCTCCTCCTTCACATACCCCCACTTGGATCGTCCTTGGAGCGATGATGGTAAGTCTCACCCATTTCTCTCTCGATCGTCACGCGATCTCATCAAGAGCCGGTAGCAACGTCCAATGCGCCCACGATAGGTCGTAAGCGGAAAATGAGTGATGCGGATGAGGACGTGCAAGAATCGGGGTCCACGCGGAAGCGACGAGGCCAACTCGAACATCAGGACACGTCCGAGCTGGGTGAGCTGGAGGTCAAGGGCAGCAAGGGCCGCGAGACGGATCCGGGTGTGAAGGAGGTCACGCGAGGGGTCAAAGTCGTCGAGCTGGAGGATAGAAAGGAGGAAAGCCGAACGGATGATGGAAAGGAGGCAACATCCGAGACGGTAGATGGCGAATGCGGATCTAATGTTACAGTTACAGCCCCCCTTGACCCGGCACATGCACTGCAGACTGACGATGATCCATCTGAAGACGTCACTGCAACCGATGACAAGGCCGCGGCTGATCAATCAGAAGCAGCAGCTGAAGCTCCTTCCAACGACCCGTCTGAGGGAGACGCACCAACACCGAAAGATACTAAAGGACCTCTCATCCAGGAGGAAAAGGAGGAAGCTCCACCAGATACTACCCCAGAAGACAGGAGCGAGGAAGTTGCAGACGCGGGGGAGTCGACTGAAACCAGTCCTGAGCCTTGAGGCTTCTGAGGGGTCTCGGTTGGTTGAGAGACCCTCTTGGCCACAACGTGTTACTGGCCGTACTTTCCGGCCCCTTCCCAAATATGTACACTTTGTCTAATCCCACATCCCATTGCTGTCCTATTCGCTCTGCCAAGTCTATATATACCCTCTACCCACCCTCTTACACCACCTGTGTTGCTCATACATTGTATCCTGAATGCCATGGCGGCCTTAGGCTGGTGATTGGACTATTAATTTGAGGTTGGGCCCACAATACGTACAAGGATCAAGGGATCAGACTGACTCCCGCCTTCCTCGTTCAGCCCCAAGTTACATGATACAAAGTCGCTAGCTATGGGCGTCCCGAAATGGGGTACATGAACGGCCCTTTTACAGGCGCACTCGGTGATCGATGGCCTCTCGAGTCCGTACACTCCGCAGACTGACTGACCAAGCGACCACCTTTTCCTCTCATCCTCTAATCCATAGCACTCTTCATCCGAACCTTGACCAGTTGACCTTTTGAAGACCAAGGCTGTCATCACGGTGAGGCATATGCTGTGTCCAACTCCCCCAACCTCATTTTAACAGGCTAGTCAATTGCGATGAGGGATCACATCAAATGCCTCGTGGCGTCTATTACCACCTTACACGCGAATGGCATGTAAAGCCTGTGATGCAGCACCCACAGAGGTATATAATGATGCCTCCATGCGCACAGCATAGCGTACACACCCCTTCTCCCCTTTGCTCTCTTACCAGGTTTATTCCCGTTCTCGTGCGGATTAGCTCATGGCCAACTTCTTCCCCGCCGGCTCAGGCCTCGATGTCGAGCGGGCTCCATCCTTGAACCGTCGGACGCACTCCCGCGGTGTATTGCGGGAGAGCGGCGACGACTCTTCATCTTCCTCTGACAGCCGTCAGAGCCGTCCGTCGCATGTCAACTGGTTGCCGAGCTCGTCGGCTACGACCCAGCAGGCAGGACCATCCATGCCGAGACCCCCGCCCAGCGTACGGCTGGGCCGGTCTGCCTCGCTTTCGGCCCTTGCTGGTTCACCGCAACCCCTCCATCGACAAGCGTCCGTCATCAGCAACCATTCTCTCCAGCTCGACAGGCAGGCCGGTTCAGCAACTGCGGCGCATCCTACCGTCGGGCAGCTCTCACCCATCTCCGAACGGTCCTACGTCCAGACCCCGACCCCGAAACGGGAGCAAGGTTTTACGGAGGTGGAGCCAAGCACACCGGCTTCCATAGGTGAGCTCCAATGGGTGCCCGCGCTTCCCTAGAGAGTGTGTGATTCATGAATCCTTTCTCCACATGCACGCAAGGTTCTTCGTATTCCGCCTTCTTGCGGCGACCCCTGAAGCGGTCGATCTCTGCCACGTCGACGAGCTCCCTTCGCACAAATGTAACCCCCGTCCACCCACCCACCCTCCCGCCCTTGAATCTCTCCCCGCTGGAGCTTCGCCCACCGTACCCTCCAGTGTCCCACCGTTCGGGCCAACAACTCGTCTCGACCGTCTACGAGGACGCGGGTTCAGAGCGCACAGGCAGCTTCGTCACCGCGCGCGACGGCAATGGAGAGGACGACTCCGCGGTGTCGCCCGGCGCTCACGGTCCATCCTATTCCACCTTTCTCTCCTCGCCAATTTCCGCGCGGCGTGGCAGCCGCTCGGACCCTCTCTCAGACCTAGACCGGACTACCGAAGGCACCACCACACTACTTGACGGAGGCGGCTTCGGCGGCTATTCCGGCGACGACAGCAACAACACCAACACCAACAACAGCGACGGAAGTGCCGGCGACATCGACATCGGCGTCGTCGGCAGCAGCAGTGGCAGCTCCGGCGACGTGCCTCCTGCCCGTCCCCGCCCGCGCAAGCGCACGCCGGCGTCGGGCGGGAGCGGCAGCGGCAGTCCATCCGAAGCGTTCATCTGGCGGCGCTGGACGCGTGGCCTCTCCCTTGGCAGCAGCTTCGAGCGCCCGTCGTTCTCTGCCGCGCGCCGCGCCGTTGTCTCGCGCCTCCCTCCGCTGCCCATCATCCTCTTCTGGGCAGGCTTCATCGCGCCCTGGTGCTGGCTCATCGGCGGCTGGCTCATCGAAGAGGGACGCTGGGAGGACGGCGGCAGGGCGCGCGCCGCGTTGCTGTTGTGGAAGCCCCGTAGTGGTGGTAGTAAGGCGGAACGCCGCCGTGCTGCGGGCAAGGCGGTCGTCGGGGCTGGTGGTGATGGTGGTGCGTCGCAAGTACCGCCTGATTCGCTCGGGAAGGACTTGGAAAACGGCGATGCGGCCGTAGCTCCTGCTACTGTGACAGCGCAGGAAGCACAGAGGAGCGCTGGTGGAGAAGGAGGAGGAGGAGCGGCTGCGGAAGGTGAAGGAGGTGGAGAAGCTGGCCCCGGCGACGCACCACGCCGGTGGTATTGGGCGCCTGCGCGCAAGGCGAAGAGGCTAGGGCCTTCGCCACATGGCGAGAAGGTGATCACGTTGATGAAGCCGTACAGCGCAGAAGTCTGGGTTTATCGTTGTCGGCTCGCCGCGGTCGTGAGCTTCCTGGTGCTCTTGGCCGCTCTCGTCGTCGCCCTGGTCGTCATCCGGGGCTCAAACACCTGAAGGACGCGATATGGTATCGTGCTTTTCCGTATTTTCACTGGCATTTCATTTAATATTATTAGCTGCTGTTTTCTTATACGGTGATGACTCCATTTAGATGTACCATTGTACTACTACTCTGCACATATGCATGATCATTGGGACAACACTGTTAGCCATTCCAATCACCAACTACAATAACAATGTATGGCATTTCAATGATTGGCATCAGTTCTATAAAGCCATGGAAAGTGAATGATCGCGGGTACCATGATGGCAACAGTCGGATTCTCTAGTCCGCAGGCAAGCCCACTTCTCGTGGAACGGCTGAGGGTGTGGTGGAACAGAACAGAGTTAGAGGAAGGGGCAAAGGACTATAAACACAGCCAGTTTGACGCCCTCGGTGTCAACACCCCACTCTCGTCCAGCCGGGGTTGTTCACACCACGGGTCTTCCAGCTCCCTACGCTTCATCGGCATCGGGCATGTATGAATGGCATTGTTTTCAAACGTCGTCCATACATGTCCGATGGATACTAAGTCGACGATTCTCAGACAGCATGCTTTCAGAAACACGTTCCCGGAATCCAAAGTTCCCATAGTAGACCCAAAGCGGTGGTGGATGAAGTACAGCTGTGTAGAAAGGAGAAACTCTGTCGCATAAACACACCGGAGTTACTTTCAAGGGTACGTGTGGGGTACGGAAGGGGGACACGCGTTATTTCTGACAAGAGGACGTCTTTGAGCGTATCCTCGGAAAGCGGGCGTTCGAGCTCCATACCTAATCCGTCAGGCAAGGAGGGAAGAAAAGCTAACTTTCATATGCCTACCTACTCGCTCTTAAGTTGGCGTTCGAGCTCGGACCTTGCCTTCCTCGGGCGCGCCAGCAAATCTTGATGATGACGTGCGATTCTGTTCCACGCGTAAACTGAGGACCCAAACCCACACCAAGGCGGTAGTCGAGGTGGGCGAAATGACCCCCGCATCTCTCCTAACTCCGTGTTGTAGCGCCCGCCCAAGAAGCGTAAGAACCATCTGCAACGAGGGTGAAGGGTTGGAGGCGAAACGTGTCGGATGAAGGTGAGCGAGAGGGCTAGGCGTGGGCGTTCGGGGGACATCACGTGGTCGAACAGCGCTACAGCGCAACTTGAATGGAAGACGACTCCGACATCTCAAACACTGGCAAGGATATTGCAACGGCAGACACCCCCCATTTGGCTGGAATCGCTGTCGCGGTTCTTACTAGGTCGTTATGCTGAGGTATCGGATATCTGTGTCATCAAGATGGTCGCTGATTGTAGTCCCCCATGCACGAAACGTGCGTGGCAGCAAACGCGACCCGAACTCGATCTCTAGTACTGCTGATGCTATTTAGCTAGGCGCAAAGGAAAATGTTCCCATCTATCTGACACCACTGGGAACTCTTCACCCTCTGAGTAGTTTGCTCGGCATGCTCTTCGCTAAGTTCGCTCGTCTCCTTCGTCTCGTATTTCTGCCAGTCCTCATCAGTGGGGCTCAGCATATTCACCACAACCTCGATCCTTGCTCCAAAATCGCAGGAAAAGACTATGTTGAACCCATAGATGCAGAGTCTTGCCTCTCGTCATTCCCGTCTAATGATACTTTGAAGAATAGCGTCTTGTCCATCGTATCGGGTTCCTTGGACTTCTTCACATGGGAAGCTCATTATTTGAATCTCCCCCCGCCGTTCCACAAGGAGTCGTGGGACATACGTGCCGAGATCAGGCGGATCAATCAAACACGTCACGATGTAAGTATATCCCTCACTTCCGGAGACACCTCGCTGAGAGATCGTCTCCCTGCCAAGACCGACTATCAATTCAATCGAGACTTGTTTGAAGTAGTGAATCGGTTGAATGACGGACATACGTGTACGTCATTTTGTCGCCAAGTTGCCTCATTCATGACCTTTTGCCTCCGTCAGACTTCCAACCGAAGTGCTACCTTACTTATAAATTCATCATACCCACCCCCATTGTCCTTTTGGACACGGGAATCTACATCGCGCCGGACATTGCTACGCTTTTCAAACCATGTGGGCCCGATTTCACCGCATTCTATGAAAAGAAGGGTTTCAACTGGAAGCGCCTCGCCGGAGCCAGGGTGCACAAAATCGGTGGACTTCCCGCTTGGGAGTATATCGACTACATTTCCGACAACGGAGTTGGTATTTTCCTTGACCACAACGTCAGGGTGAATACCGTGTTCAGCAGTTATACTATGCCAGGACCTGTCCACCAGCAGCGCCTTGGTTTCCTTGCTTCTCGAAATTTCTTGATGGAGACGAGTCTGGAATTCTCCGTTGTTCCCGTAAACACAACTTCAAACGATCCAGAGAGCGTCAAAGTTCCCTTTGTGGCCTTCTACACCGGTGCACCATTCAAAGATAAGGAATCCTAGTGAGTCATTTCCTTCCCATACCTGCTCGTGATTTCACCAATTTGTCAAGTTGGGCGAATAACTGCGTCGCGAATGAGATGACAAACGGAGTAGACAGGAAACCCTCCGGAAGCGCACTTCGCTCTCGTGCCGTGCATGTGGCGCCTATTTTCCACCCAGGGACAGCAGTCGAACTTCCTTATACTTTCAAATCAACTCTTTCCGCTATCAATCGCACTATTAGCGGCCTGGAGTCCCACATTTTGCCCAGAAATAGGACTGGTGTGGTGCGTGTGCTCCGATGCCGTCCAGTTCCGCATATAATGTACCATTAACTTCGGGCCATGATAGCTGTACGTTGGCTCTTTCGTAGGCGATTACGATGGCTTCCAACGCTACATTCATGACTCGGTCCAAATTTTTAAGAATGAGGGGGTCGAGAACATCGTGGTCGACGTGACCAATAACCCGGGTCCGTTTGCGTTGGTAACCAAGTAATAATGGTGTGTGACACCAGAACCCACAGGTGGATACCTTTGTTTGGGATTATTCCTTCATCAGTATCTTGCCGGTACAAATTCTGGATTCCCGTACGAGTCCCACATGTTGACGCAGAACTGGACACCTGACTGTCTGGTTTAGAGTATTCCAGTCGACTTCACGCTCCAATCCACTTGCTCAAAAAATAGTGAAGAACCTCATCTCGCTTAACGTAAACTCGACTTACTCCTCTTACGCGCCCGATGGATGTAGGCCCCTCTATACCACCTTTCCCTCAAGTTTGACCTTCCTCGCAGGGCAATTCGTGAACGGCACACCGATCCCTCATGATTTCGACTACGACGATCCACCTATTCCTTTCTCTATTAATCACCGCCAACCACCCACCTCACAACGATGCGAGGTAGGAGTTATGCTTGTCCATCCTATCTCTCGTCTGACGCATTGGCTAGGATATCTGCCCAACGCCGGTAGTGACCGTGCCTGAGACCCCACCCTTTGATCTCGAGTAAATACCAATATCTTCCCTGCTTCTGACCTTCTCAAGCTAATATCGTCTCTCAACCCCCCAGGAAGGTAGTCATCAGTAAGAGTTTTCTCATGCTTTTCTTTGGACTGCCACTGAGCCAAATCTTTTACCAGTTGGTAACGGGAACTGCGCATCGACCTGTGCCCTCTTCACCACTGGAATGCGCCAAAAACACGACATCAAGATAGTCACGTTCGGTGGCCGGCCAGATCGTCCGATCGAATACAAGGGTACACCACCCTCTTCGCTATTTTGGGGTGTGTGGGTATTTATGCTATTCTCGTAGGTGTGGCGGGAAACCAGGTACTCGAATGGGCCGAGTTGGACAGTGAAATCAAAACTGCGGAACTCAAGAACGTAAGTGGAAATGCTTCTTTTGCAGCGCTTCGCTTGCTAATTGCTAAGAATAGGATTTCCCTCAGGAGTTGTACGACAACCGTATTAGTTGCGGGAGATTTCGCTGATTGTGTCCTTATGCAGCATCGTCAATGCGTCGATGTATATTAATTGGAGGACCGGTAAGTCGATCTTTGGAATTGCAATTTAGAGATTTCTCAACAAGGATGGTCCCACAGCCTATAGCTGGCGCGATCTCAAGACACCAATCAATTTTGAATACGACCCGTCACAGAGTATGTGCTCGTGACTCCTTGCTTGTAAAACCGTGTTCATGCTGACACCACTTTGCTTAGTACGCCTCAACTACACGCACCAGACGTACAACAACCCACGGGAGAACTGGTTATATGTGTCAGTTGTCATCATCTCATATGGAGGTCCTGCTGACGGAAATTCCAGAGAGAAGTTGTTTTTCCACTAGGACAACGACATCCCACCCGTGAGTTGGGTCGTACTAAAGTACAGCACTACCATCGATCGGAAACATACTGTCCACTCAATGTCGAGATATCTAAAGTGCCCATTTGTGGGGATTGAAGAGCAAATATTTATGTCGTGGTTCCCTTCGGCGTCTCAGTAGCAGAATGCATCGAAAGTCTTGGCCTTCCTTGAACAACGCAGAGTTCTATAACTGCAAATCAGGTACACGACAACGAAATGTGTGAGATCCCATCCCGGAGCTAGGGTATCTTGTGGGGCGTGTCGCAGGCATGAGATGAGTAACACCACCCGTCACGGGCAGGGCCAGAAAACGAGGCAGGAAACCATATGTCGAATAGGACTGATGAAGGCTCTGTCGATGCCGAGCCAGAACTCGGCGGTTGACATTTGACCAAGGTGATTAGTAGCCCCACCGACTGTTTCAGTATCGTAATAGTCGCTGCTCTGATCGAGACCAACAACCTCGACGTCATCAAAGGCAAACAAGGTAGCATCAGCCCCTGAAAAATCTCCGAAGCCGAGTCAGAGTGAGTAGCATGGTGTATCCCCAAGTATCCCACGTCGCGCAACGCGTTTGGATGGAGTGTCAGAAAGATGCTGGTGTTACACGCGCCGAGCCTGGGACACGAATCACGAGAGCAGAACTCGCTCATGTATTGTGTCGTGGTCTGAGAAGTGCATGCTTGCGCGCGTAGGCAGCTTCGCGCATCTTCGTGACATGCTCGGCCATTGGCATGGGGCTGGTACCCTATACAGTTAGTTCCCGTGGATGTCTTCATCGTTGTCCAGTCCGTGCGGTGGGAAATGGGGGGAGGACAACATGTGGGCATGTAAGTGGGCGATTATTCGGACGTACTACCGGCCCGCATCCCTTTCGGCCCACATTCAACTCCGTACGCCCATGCCAAAATCGCAATTTCTTCAACGATGTTTTTCTTCGTAGTTAAGCCCCCTCAGTTCTGTGCCTTCTAGTCTGGGCAGAGAACGACGACTTCCCGACTCCTGAAGGGAAGTCATCGCCCGCCATTCGTTTGGCTCAGACGGTCATATCTTATTGCAAGGCCCTGCAGCAAGGTGGAGCATCGCAGGCTCACCCACCCGCGCACGATATATACGCTGCATCACACAAACCCGCTTGTTGCACCTAATTGTTACCATAACTTTCACTGGAACCCATCTAGTCTGTAGGAGGAGGTCGTGTCAGGCGCAAAAAGGCCGTAGAAGAGAGAGAGGATCGAGCTGTGCGTGGCAAGGAACCGCATATCTCCTTGACAATCTACTCACTTATTCCGATACCTCCTGCCTTCCATCACCCAGGAACGATACCGGACCTGCTCCCCTCCCCTCAATGATGTCGTTGCGGCTCGGCGATCCACACAATAATGCTACTCGTATCTAGTGCAAGCAACTGGCGACCTTATGGAGTCTTGTACACATTCTCGATGTAATCACGTTCTCTACACTTTCGTCGGAGGTGATTTAGATGCCGCAATTGGCGGACGCTTTCTTCTAGAATCTCTCCCGTGCCTCGTGTACATGTACTGATCATCACGAAGCCTCCGATCATATCCTCTTACTAGTCACCCCAATCGTACGTGGAGCTCCAGATCCGTCTACTCAGGTCTAGGCCATAATATAGCCAATGATAAATGAATAGAGAGCAAATATCACTTCTGCAGGGGAGAACCCCCGATAAGCGATGATTAAACTGCGGACTGCAAGGAGATATGCGACTTTGGACCTACTGGGCCAACGCCCAGAGAGGGCGTAAAGCCATTGGGAAAATTTTAGACATTGTCTCACTGTCGAAAAATGGGGTGGTAGGGAGAGGGTATCATGATGTCGTACGGTGGGGTTACTACTTCCAGTGGGTTGCTGCAACGGATACTCATACTACTAATGCTTGTATTTGTAGCCGCCACGTATGTTGGGCGGTGTTATTGGGGACCGCAAGTGTATGTCAGACATCCGCCAGTGTCTGCATTGTTTGTGCCTCCTCCAAACAGCGTCCTCTATTTATCTTTTTCCCCACTACAACGGGATTTCCCACGGGCTGAGCCTCCCAGAGTGCGTATGGATTCAAGTCCATTCCCCTCAGTTCGCGTTTCCTCGTTCTGTCCCGAGGTTGGACCTCTAACCTGTCCTTGTCGCTCCCTTCAGCAAGTTGTTGCAGCGCCACCGTTCACGTTATTCCGGATAGTACTGGCTGGCAGACAGTGGCAGTGCGACGGCCTAGCGAGAGGTTCAAAATTGAAATTGAAAGTAGATCATAAACACATGATCGTCATAGTACGGCTGTCCTCAACGATTGTGAGCAGGTTGACAATGGAGACGAGGGCTGAGCGCTGAACGGCGGTCCACTGGCAAACGCTTTCACCTACCCGACTGAATTTTGCCTAATCTCGGCCCTTACTACGATAGACAAGTCATACCCCCTTTCCCAGGGTCACAGTCGAACCAGACGGACTTCACAACTAGTTAGGAAGGTGCCTTCCTTTCCAATGTCCCTCTAGAAGTGAGGGTAACGGTGGGGCCGTGGGTGGCGCCGGTGGAAACATGCGGGGAACGAGCGGAAGATCATGATGAGAGGGCTCCCAGAGTTAGTGATTCGGGGAGTTCAAGGAGTGGCAACCGCGTTTCGAAGAAATGGAAGGCTGGATCGTGGGTTTGTGTGGCCTGCTGTGTTCCAAGAAGGCAATTGCGGTGCAAATGGTTTTTCGTGGCCCAAGTTAGCTTAGGACCAGCGATGGCCCTGGATAAAATATTGATCCATGCGTGGATGTCCGTTCGGCATGGTAAGAGCACCGTTTGATTGCGCCCTCAGGACATGTCCTAGTCATCCCAATCATACTCAGAGCCCAGATCAGCCCACGTAGGTCTGGCCCAGGACGAATAAAGCAAGAGTTTAACCAGCCACCCTGATAAGCAAATAGCTGAAAATAGAAATACAGATATACGTGTACATGAGCAGCAAGCAAGACATTTTGGATGATGCAAAGACGATATAATAAATAGTGAGTGATCAGGTGGTCAGTCATTAAGATCAAAGTACGACCGAAACATGGACTCTTGGCGGAGGGATGAGTTGGCGATGACAGCGTGCACGTGGAGGAACAGGCGAGGGTAACGGCGTGTAAAGTACGAGAGGTATCCTTCTGGCATGGAGCCAACGTGGCGCCTGACATTTTCGGGCAAGTCTTGATAATGATGTTTCTGAGCGAAGAAACACAGACGGGGGTGTCAGCCGCAGGACTCGTCGGAGAAAGGAGAAAAAGAGGGTGGGCTCGTGGGCTGGGGCCACATACGCACCTTGTTCCGAAGCGCGCGGAGGAGGTCCTGCACCGATCGCCCGTCATACTTCCTGAACTTTCCCAAGTTTTCTACAAAGATCCTATCTAGCCGCGCCGCCCAGTCGGGACCCACTACGTCGATGGCGTTGTTTTCCAGAACGACGAGGTGAGGATCGCGCGGGTCGCGACACATGATCTCGAAACGGTCTGAAGCGTCTTGCAAGAATCCCAATCGCTGACCGGGGTCCCAGAAATAGGGATGCATGAGACACGTCGTCGTATTGGGTCTTTTTGTGTGCATTAACGACGGATCTCGTGAGAACTCGATGCAAGGTGGGTTTAAGAGTAATCGACACACCTGTCTGCGGCCTCGGGCGCTAGCATGGAACTGATGAGGTCTACCGCCTCCGAACCTTCTTCGCCAAAGCCCTCCAATCCGTGCAGCGACTTCTGGTCCCGCAAGATATTGACCTCGCGCTCAAAACGATCGCCAAATGGATGTCCGCCATTCGTGAGGCAGTAATAGTAGAGACAGCCAAGGGCGAATATGTCAACCGACTTTGTCAGTCGCGTCGTCGGCTTTCCTGTCCCCGAGTAGTTGCTGCCGGTCGCCGTCCCAACGCTGTCGCGGGAACCTTGCGAGTTGTCGTCGGCGATCGCCTCATCGAGCTTGACCTCGCCTCGTAGGATCTCAGGTGCCCTCCACCCAAACGTCCCTACGCCCATCGCACCACCAGTAGTCGGTAAGAAGCTCGTCTGGTCTACCTCAAGCTTCCGGCAGAGCCCAAAGTCTGATATCAGCATGCGGTGCCCGCTCGATTCGCCCTTCTTCGCACCCGAAATGAGGATGTTTTGCGGTTTGATATCGCGGTGCACGATCTTGAGTGCGTGCAGATGTCTGAGGCCAGACGTAATCTGGCTCACGGCTCGCTTAGGACTGAAGGAGACCGCGATCTCGCGGGACTGGTCTGGCCGCTCGATAATATCCGCAAGCGAGGCAGGGCACAGCTCAAGAGCGATGTAGAGGAAGCTTGCATGCGCCTCTTGGTAATAATACCGAATGACGTTTGGATGATCGTCTGCATCCTTGAGAAGGCCCACTTCGCGGTCAGCGAGGGTAACGAAGTCTCGCAGGAGACGTTTGACGGCCACCGCACGGCCCTGTAAGGAGCCCACATAGACCACAGTGCCATGCGAACCGTAACCTAAGTAGGTCAGTAAGAGTTTTTGGGACGTAAGGGTGCGAAGACATACCAAGGACGGAATCTGAAACGACCAGGGAAGACGAATCTGGCGGTACTGATATTGGTGGAGGGACCAGTGATGGAGTATTTGGAGACACTGCATTGCCGTCTTCTCCACCCTCGCCATCTTCATTCTCGGGTTCTTCGCCCTCCGCAGAAGCATCCTTTGCATCACCCTTCCGTTTTCGGCGTCGCTTACGATGTTTCTTCTTGACTTCGCCAACATCCTCTGCCCCTTCGGGAGACTCTGCTTTGGTAGGGGAAGCCTTGGCACTGTCGTCTGTCGTCGAGGACTGCAATGGGGCATCTAGAACAGCCTCTGGCACCGGTGTAGGCGTCACAGGAGGTAGTTCCAGAGGAGCAGCGGAATCCTTGGGTAATGACGCTTCGGCGCTCGGCCCATTTTCGACAGCTTGCGACTCTAGATGGGACGCATGGGTCGCACCATTTAGAGGCCCTAGCGGGATGATCGAAGTCGCATTTCTAGCAACGGCTGCCTTACTGGCCAGTTCATTGGGCACGGTGGCGTCGCGCGCGCTGGTGGTTACTTTTCTCTTGAACCAGAGCAACGATGCAACGACGGATACGAGTGCCAAAAGTAGTGCGGAGGGTGAGGGGGTCCATGACTTCTGGCTCTGCGCCAATGATTCTGGAACGTTGGCGATCCACTCCCATGGCACAGCCGGGGTTTTCCCCTCGCCTAAACCGATAAGCGGTTCGCTCTCCTCGTATGCTTGCGAGTTTGCATTCTCGGAACGGATGGGACCACCCGTGGCGGAAGCTAAGGGAGGCGTGGCTGGACCCGGAACGCCATCGAGCAGGCGAGCTAGACGCGAACGGCTGTCGGCTCTGAGGCCCCGCACACCAGTCAGACACCGCCTGTCGGTGGTGCCCTCGAAGCATTGTAACATGCCGTCCTCGGTCCAGACCAATCTACCCTCTATGCCCTCCACCCTCTTCGTGGGCTCGGGTTCGCTAAACGCGACGAGAGGGAAGTGGTATGGGCTAAGTGCATAGAGGGAGCCAGTTCCGGGTACAAGCCCGACAAAGGCGGTCTCATCATCGATTGGGTAGTCGCGCCGAGTAGAGGGGAAGATGTCCTGAAGACGAAGGTGGGGCTGAAGAAGCACAAATGGTGACGGCCTTCGGGCAGATTTGACCACGTCAAACACAGCCACGCTATAAGGCAAGCGAAGAACTAAGCGCCCGATCTCAAACAGGAGACGAAAAGTGCCCACATTGGATTAAGAAACCTCTGGCCCCACAGAGGACGGTTCTCTAGGGTGGTTGTAGCGGGGTCGATGTCTCCAGGCACTTTAAAGGATATAACTTCGCCATTGGGAAGAGGTTCAATATAGAGGTCGTCTACGCTACGGTGGTATGCGGCTTGCCGCTCAAGATCTTGATTATTTGGACCATATGTGGAAAATGACAGATGCTGAACCGGTAAGAGGCGTGAAGAACGGGAAGGTGGGTGAGAGAGTATTGAGACGTAATAATCTTGTCACTCGGTCATCAATATCTATTGTGAGAAGGACAAAAGGATTAGGCGCACCAGTACGACCAATGAATATCTCTTGTGCATGCCGAGAAGGCTTTAAACCCTCCAACTCGTCCAAGTCAACGTCCAATACATCTTCATCATCATGATCAGTAGTCTGATTCCTGATATCCCACGGGCATTCTGAATCGAGGACAGCCTTCACGCGGCCTGTCTCGAGTTCGATGATTAGGATGGATGTCTTTTTGCGACCTACGAAAACACGACTATCCGCTTCTCCAAAGGAGAACGGAGACATGTCGACGAGTTGCGACATGGAGAATGGGAGGCGTTGGAGGGGCTCGGTGGGGGAATTTGAGGTTGTAACGTAGATGTCGCCGGACTGCGGCTCGACAATATACGTCTCGTGCGCAAACGGGTCATCATCAAACTCGGGGTCGACGTCGAGGTGTTTGGTGGATACGAGCGGTCCGAGAATGGACGGTACCGCCTGAGCGGGGTCGTGTTCTGTGGGGGGTGCGAAAGAGGTGGAGGAGGAGGAAGGGTGTGGCGGAGGCGAAGAGGGCATGGACCACAGTTTGCCTCCGGTTGTGCGGTTGAGGGCGTGGAACTTGCCATCCACGGAAGCGACGAGGACGACATTGAGAACCTCGAGGGGGTCGTCGTCAGTTGCAGAGTGTCCGCGCGGGGGGAGGAAGTGCAGGCCGCTGACGCCGTTTTCGCCGGGAGCACCGAGATCGCGGCGGCGGAGAGTGACGGACTCTTGGACCGAGGCAGCGGCCAAAACGAGAAGGAAGGGGAAGAGCAAAAGAGACGGGTAAAGAAAGTGTGCGGGGGACATTTTGTGATTAGCGTCTGGACATCAACATACAGTTCTTCTCATCGTCGTTCGTGTGTGTTCGGAAGGAAATGGGCACCTCGGCTGTGCAGTGGGCGTTTCAGGCTGAGCGTTTACTCACGACACCGCGACCGCGGTCGGTCACTGGTCGGTCATGCCAGTCATCCCCGTCGGCTCTCAGATTTTCGACCTAGCTTTCCACCCAACTTCAAATGTAGTATATACCGGTCTCCTCGACGGAAAGGTCAAAGCTTTCACGTATGACGACCAGGGCGCACACTCCGCAGCCCTAAACCTGCGCATCTCCAAGCGCTCATGTCGTGGCCTCACATTGAACCCAGATGGCTCAGCTCTCTACGCAGTTGGGAAAAACAGGTCCCTTCAGTGCGTCTCAGTGTCATTTGGTCTCGCGCGAGATATGTAATCATCTTCGTCCGTGCGGTTAGCGTCATCGACACTAGCACGGGAACCGTGTCCGAGAAACGCCAGAGCGTACACGAGTGAGTGTTATGGACCGGCGGTGCGTCTATGAACCCAGTGTACAACCCTCCTGCAGCGCACCCATCAATCGCGTCGTGCACCCTACCCCACACTTCCTTGCGACCGGCGACGATGACGGTACGATTAAGGTAAGCCAAGTCGTATTGTCCTCTCAAACGAGGAAATGTAGAACCGGGGGTGGGGGTGCGCAGCTCTGGGACCCACGGAAACAGGACGCAATTCGCACGTATACGCAGCACTTTGACTTCATCTCAGACTTCATGTGGTTGCAAGACAAAAAACAGCTCGTTGCGACGAGGTGTGTCGATGTCTTGCCCTCCATTCCAATCGCCTGTGCCCCGTGATTGAGATCATGTGTCCAGTGGGGATGGCACCCTATCTGTCATGGACGTGCGCTCAAAAAAGCCCGAAGCTTTTGCACACTCAGAAGATCAAGAAGATGAACTGCTGTCGATTGTACCATTCAAAGGGTTGGGCGCACCTCACCCCCTCACCCCTTTAACACGATATCTTATCTGTTAGCCCAGGGGCACAAAAGTTGCCGTCGGCACCCAACTGGGCATGATTTCCATCTTCAATCGCAACAAGGGTTGGGGAGACTGCGTCGATCGCGTGCCCGGGTGAGTCTCGCGCCGTTCAGCTCCTATCACGCAAAACACAGCTAAAGGGTTCGGTTTGATTGCGTTTTTGCCTACTGGCAGACACCCACACTCTGTCGACGCGCTCTGCGCACTTCCTTCCATCTACCCCTCTTCGCAGAACACCATCCTGACGGGATCTTCGGACGGGCTTTTGCGCGTCATCGAGCTCCTTCCCACGCGTCTCGTCGGCGTCATCGCCGATCACGGTGACTTTCCCATCGAGCGCATCGCGATTGACCGTGCCGGCGAGGGCCGCTGGGTCGGGAGTGTCGGACACGACGAAGCGCTGCGATTGACGGATCTGCGCGAGGTGTTAGAGGATGAGGATGAGAGTGGAACGAGGACAGAAAACGAAGACGAAGAGGGGGATGCCTCGAGTGACGAGGGGGGCGAGGGAGCTCATTCGGCTCTCCCTCTAGCGAGGAGTAGGGCCAGAAATGAGGACGGTGGCGGTGAGAAGGATTCCGGAGATGAGCCGGACGCGCCCAAGCCAAGGAAGAGGCGGAAGAAAGATAAGGGGGATCTCACGGGGTGGCCCCAGAAAAAGTCAAGAAACCAGGTGGACGTCGATCCGTCTTTTTTCTCAGGCTTATGAGACGGTGTCAGTATAGTACGCCGTGCTTATCACTGCTCACACCAATGCCACTTAGATAGGGTGAGGAGGTGGTATAGAATGAACGGACCCTCAATCCAAGATCAACGATGGGGCGTACTACAGTGGCAGCCTCGATCATCTATGCCTCGTGTATAGGCGGTTCAGATCTGATAACAAAGGGGATCTATTCCGTGCCAGCGTAGACACCTGCTGGCCGTTGTAGAGTATGCAGGTAGCACCACTGATTCTGCATTCACTGAAGCTATCAACGACGAGAGGATCAGCGGCCCCGCACTGCGAGTGGCTCCCAATCCCTCAAACATATTCACCGGGCATAGAGGGAAGCTCAGGCAGCAGGAGTTTGCCTAAATCGATTTAGGTTGTGGACGAGGGCGTAAGGGGGCCTTTCGAATTTTGGAATGACCCAGGGTACACGAGCGCCCACACAGATTTGTCGTAAACCCTAGGACCCGAGGGGGCATGTGCACTTCCCGATCATGATCCCTTCAGCTTACTCCTGCCCCGTAAGGGGTACATATCACGCCGAGAACCTCATATTGGTCGGGAAGGGCCCATATGCACAGCACGTAAAAGAGGGTGAAGTGTTCTAAAGAAGAACGACGTGAAGACAAGGTGGAGTTTGCGTCGCAACCGGATGCAATCACGAATCCTACAGGTTCAAAGGGACCTGTTTCACACCGGCTGGGGCAGCATTTTTCAAGAAGAGGGGGAGATAGGCCGCGATGAGGGCAGACAGTGCCAACCTGCGAGAAGGAGAAAGAAGCTATTTTAGCTCCACGGGCGGCGCACGAGGTAAGAGATACGTGCATCAGGTTTCCGGTGAGTGGTGTGCCTTCCTTAGTGCGGAGAGGGTGCTGATTGATCCAGGCGCTCAGACCGAGAAGGAGAGAGGGCCAGGCGAGGATCCTGTGCAGCATGCAGTGGTTAGCGACGGGTGGTGATAGGGTATTGATAGAGATGAGATCGAGGGGTAATGACCTATTCCGGGTGACCATGATGAGACCTGCGAGAAACATGCCCGAGGTCGCGAGCCCGTCTGAAATAGAGCGAGGGTGGGTGAGCGAAAGAGGAGTAGCACTGGGGCGTGCTGGGAGGGATTTCGATGGTGATCATCTAGAAAAGGCACGAACCAACGTTATCTTGGGCCGACCATGTCTGTGGGATTGTGAAGGTGATCTCGAGTGAAGGGTCGCGTGGGTCGTTGTTGTTCGGGTTCATGTTGTGCTGCATCGCATCAAAAAAGTTGGAGAGTTGAAAAAGGGGAGCGCTTGTGGTTGGTTGCAACTCCTCTTCTCCCCTCACTCAAGACATGAGAACTCACTCCTCGGCCTCGGTTACGCCCTCCTCAATATTCTCTCCCTCTCACTCTCTCAGCACCACTCCGTATCCGTCGGGTCTTCTCATCCGAAGCGACGACGACAGCTCCGATGAATTTGACATCATTGATGGTTCACCTTTCTCGGTGCAACATGCACTGACAGTCACAAGGCCCCCTTCTCCATCGGCCACTGTTGACTATTCCTTCGTCAGCCCGCCCAGCCCCAGTCTGGATCGCAACTCTTATCCTTTCGCTTCCCATCCCGGAAGACCCCAACTCAACCTCTTTCCCCAACATTGGTCGGGCCTCTCTTCCAGGGACAAGCGGTATAACACAGCACCCGGCTCCCCAACATCGTATCGCGCTGCTCTGACTTCAAGTGGTAACCGAACACCTCCGATGGGTAAATCCATGAAATGTCTGCTCCCTCGCCTATGGGGTGCCCTCTCGTCTCCAACTCGCAAAAGTAGGCGGAAAGCGGGCCGCCGGAAACCATACACATTACCCTCCAACATCAGCTACGCAGACCTCCAGCCTCTTGATGGGGAGGAGGGCGAGCTCATTGACGAAGCGTGCTTTGTTGAACCGTATGATGCCCCACAATCACCACCTCGGAAATTTATCGGTTCGTTGCCATACTGTCTGTCCTCGCGTCCTTCTGAATCCGTTGATTGGCTAGACTTCTTGTCCTGTCTTCCAATTGAGATCGCGGTCTATCTCCTATGCTTCCTCGATCTCTCGTCTGTGATTGCGTGCCAGAGCGTCTCACGTACGTGGAACATCCTGGCCAATGACAACGCTGTCTGGCGCGTACTCTTTCACCGTCGTCAGGGGTGGAGCATCAATATGGACCGTGCCATGGCCCGAGGTTGGACGCCTCCACCGTTGGAAGAGCTCTCAGAAAGCCCTACTTGCCTCACACCCGTTCTAGACAGTCCGCGGGGTCTCACACCCAGGGGCTGTACGTACAGCGAACCCACAACTTCCTCCGTGGGCCCCTCAATCGACGCTCATGGCGTGCGAGCACGATCGCTCGTACGCCCGTGCTCGTTTCCACACGTGCGGTCACCCTGGAGTCCAGAATACCCCAGTGACTCACACCTCCCACTCAGCGCGTCTATGAATACGCCACTATACCTCTCTTGGCGCGAACTGTACCAGACGCGTTATATCTTAGACGCGCGCTGGGCTAGTTCAGTCCCACAACCCACGCACCTCAGTGGGCATGCCGACAGTGTGTACTGTCTCGAATTCGATAGCAAGCGAATCATCTCCGGCTCGCGTGATCAAACGATCAAGGTGTGGGACATCCAGACTGGCCGCTGTCTGGGCACATTCAGGGGCCATCACGGGAGTGTTCTCTGCTTAAAGTTTGAGAAAGATTGGGATATCAAGGGAGATGGAAGGAAAGGATTCATGGTCAGCGGCAGCAGTGACCGGACAGCGTGCGTTTGGGACATCTGGATCGGCGAGGGTGGTGAGGTGCGTGCAGAGGTCAGAGCGGTGTTGAAGGGGCACCTCGATGGTGTATTGGACCTTCGCGTTGATGAGCAGTGGATCGTGAGCTGGTGAGTAGTGTCGTCATCTCGGCTTTTTAATAGAAGCGCTCAAGCCGATTTCATAGCTCGAAAGATACCAAAATCCGCGTGTGGAATCGTGAAACGCTCGAGCTCCATCGCACCCTTACTGGACACGAAGGCCCTGTTAATGCCATCGGGTTACAGAACGGGTGTATCGTAAGCGCCAGCGGGGACACCAAGATGATGCTATGGGACATCGAACGCGGCACCTGCTTACGCACTTTTGACGGGCATGACCGCGGGTTAGCGTGCATCGAGTTCAAGGTACTCCTTTCCCCTCTCCACCCGCGCACACCGCTAATGTGTCCTCGACTTGCGTTGACAGGACAACTACATCGTGTCCGGTTCAAGCGATTGCACAATCAAGGTGTGGGATGCGACGACAGGCGAGTGTCTACGCACTCTTGTGGGGCACGACTCGCTTGTGCGTGCGCTTGCCCTTGACCCCGCTTCGGGACGCCTTGTCAGCGCGAGCTATGACAAGGTAGTCAAGGTATGGGACCTCCGGACGGGGCGCGCGGTGCAGCAATTCAAGCACCACCATCTTGGGCATATCTTTGACGTCAAGTTTGATATCCATCGGATAGTTAGGTGCGTGTGTTTGCCATGACGTATATGCCGGCAATGGTGCTGATTACACGTGTGGGTTAGTACGTCGCACGATCAAAGGATTGTCGTTCTAGACTTTACGCGGGACCTTGATACTGCGTTGTTTACCTGAGAGTATCTTACCTCATATCCTCTCGAACCTGTGTCAGAGGTGACCCCTCCATTTTCTTGATTTCGGCATGGACCAACACGTATACCCCTTCTCTTTTCGGCACGCTCTGCATTTCACTTTGATCACGCATCTAGGACACTCAAAATCCATCTGTTTGTCATCTCCCCAGACACGACACTTTTTTTTTTCAAATTTTCTATCTCTATGTCAGTATAATGGGTAGACGTGTACAGTAGTGTATATAATCGCAACTGGAGAACATGTGATCTGTAACCAGGGAGGTGTCACGAGCGCAAACGGATCGGATCGGATCATGCGGACCAGCGCGTCCACTTCACCGCTGGCAGTGAGATAGGCTCGGTGAATTATCAACGTTTTCTTTCTGCCGTCGCCATGTTGCTTGCCCGAAGGTCACTCGGAAAGTTCTCCACCGCGTCATTGTCGCGTCGTTCTCTTTCGAACAGGGCCTCCGCCGTCCTCGGCGCGCTGGACATCCCGACGACCCCAACTGAGCTGCCTGGCGTCTACGACGGGGAGTGGAAGGGATCTGGAGAGGTATTTCAGAGCGTTTGTCCCGCGACGGGAGAGGTCTTGGCCAACGTCAAATCCGTAAGGACATATTACCACGCACCGCGCGTGCGGCGTGTTATCCATCCGTCTATCCACTTACACCATCCCCTCGCGACCCTAACAGGCTTCACCTGCAGAGCTCCATGGCGCGCTGGATAGGACGAGAGAAGCATACGTATATTTCAGGAGCATACCTGCTCCCCGGAGAGGAGAGATAATACGCCAGATCCGTGAGGCTCTGGCTGCCAAGGTGCGTTGTGCAGTTACTAGCCACTCATACGCTTCCCGTCTCAGCGTTCGTGCCCTCATCTTACTTTCCCTTACTTATGTTATTTTGTTTTTTTACAGCGCGATGAACTCGGTACGCTCGTGTCGCTCGAGATGGGTAAGATCCGTACCGAGGGTGTGGGCGAGGTTCAAGAATTTGTCGACATCGTGAGTGTGGCGGAACCGCGTTTCGCCCACTGCTGAGGATCTGAGCGTCTTGCGATTTTCGCAGTGCGATTATGCGGTTGGGCTTTCGAGGATGATGAACGGAAAGGTGATCAACTCTGAGCGGCCAGGCCATACCATACTCGAAGGTGTGTTTGAAAGGTTTTGCGCTTCAGGGCCCTCGTCGTCGCTCATCATGATCCCAGTTCCGAATCCTCTTGGCGTTGTGGGCGTCCTATCCGCGTTCAACTTCCCCGTCGCTGTATATGGCTGGTAAATTCGACAGTTTTGCTAAAAACCGGTTTTAAATTGCGAATCTGCGTGAAATTGGCAGGAATCTCGCGATTTCGATGGCGGCGGGCAACGCGACAGTTTGGAAGCCTTCTCCTAGCACACCGCTGTGCTCCATCGCGGTCACCAAGATCGTCGCGGGCGTCTTGGAGAAGAACGGCGTACCGGGTGCTGTCGCTGGTCTCGTCACGGGTGGGAAGGACGTCGGAGATGCTTTGGTGCAGAGCCGAGACGTGGACATGGGTGAGGGATCTATCTCTCTCGATATGTTAGCTCTCAAAATAACCAACTTTGTGGGGTGCTTCCAGTTTCTTTCACGGGGAGCGAGAAAGTTGGTAGGATCGTTGGGAGGAACGTCCAGTCCAGGTTTGGCAAAGTCCTGCTCGAGCTAGGCGGGAATAACGGTTCGTACCCATGATCACACATCACCCTCATCATTGCATTAAAAATGATTTCCAGCTGCCATAGTCATGCCCGACGCGGACCTCTCCCTCGCCGTGCCCGCCGTCTTCTTCGGCTCCGTAGGCACCGCAGGCCAACGCTGCACCTCCACACGCCGTCTCTACCTCCACCGCGCCATCGCACCCGAGTTTCTCTCGTGCCTCCAAACGCTCTACGCCTCCCCCGCCCTCCGCCCGGGCGACCCGCTCGACGCGAGCACACTCCTAGGCCCGCTACACTCGCGCGCAGCCCTCGACGTCTACGACAAGTCAATCGCGGAGCTGAGGGCGGCCGGCGCGCAGTTCCTCGTCGCCGGCGATACCCGTGGCCGCTACGAGGATTTACCGGCTCCGCTCGACCGCGGCAACTTTGTGCGCCCGACGATCGCGATTCCGAGCAAACACCACAAATCCACCGCCAAGTTTGCCTCAAAGTCAAAGTCGTCGGGGACTGCCGCCGCCGCTGCGGATGCCGAATTGGAAGGGCACGACGGTCCGCTGTGGGGCACGGAGCGTTTCGCGCCCGTGCTGCTCGTCGCTGAGTTTGAGGAGCTTGAGGAGGCCATCGCGTGGAATAATGCGGTGCCGCAGGGCTTGTCGAGTAGCCTTTGGACGCGCGACGTGCGCCACGTCGGAAAGTGGATCGGACCCGCTGGCTCGGACGCGGGTATCGTCAACGTGAGTCTCTATCCTTTTCTCCTCTTCCTTGTCTATTGGGGTGGCTTATCTTTCTCCCGTGTAGGTCAACGTCGGCACGAGCGGTGCGGAGATTGGCGCCGCATTCGGCGGGAATAAGGTCAGTCCTGCAGGATACCTCTGTGGCACTGAGAACCCCCCACTCACACCACCTTTACCTCCCTTATCAGAGCACCGGGTGGGGTCGTGAATCCGGCGGCGACGCTTGGAAACAATATGTGCGCTGGAGCGCGTGCACGATCAACTTTTCCGACGAAGCACCCCTCGCGCAGGGTGTCAACTTTAAACCGTCATGAGGAGCAAACAAGGCTATCTGCCCCTTACTCGCGCGTGGCGTGAAGGACAAGCGGAGAGTCCGGCACAGCAAAAGATGTTACATTTTCTGTTTGTCCGTGCGTACTGCCACGGCGGAGAACATTACGGGGGCGTACAGTTCTACAAGAAAAGGAAAGGAAAAAAGAGAAGGAAAGAGAAAAAAAAAAGAGTTATAATAAATCACATTTACGATGCATTGCAAGAGCCGACGTGGGAGCGAATGAACGATAGATAATACAAATCCGCAATCGCGAGGTGGAACCCATGAATGTGAGAAATGACAGCTAGCGACGACAAAGAGGAAAGAGAGGGGGGTATGCGAGATACATAAAGTGATGGGGTAAGCAAATGGGGTGGTAGGGTTGCACTGTCACTGTCCGTGTTTCTAGTTGAGGTACCCGCGGCACTTTGCGGAGCCACACAGACAAGGAATTTTATCCTGCTCGATTGGGAAATGATAATCTGTGTTGCGTCAGCCTCGAGCTCGGCTGGGAATGCTCCCTCCTCACGTACCGTAAGTTATCTCGTCGCCGAGTTCTATATCCTGTTTGGCGTAGATGACAATCTTCTTCTCGCCGTTGATGGTGATGATCTTAGCCGTGCAATTGGGGTCACATGAGTGATTGATCAATCGCCTGCATGTGTGGGACACAAAAAAGGGGATTGAGTTCAAACCTCTGATGATGACACGCGAGAGAGACGCAAACACGTACCCGAGGTTCCCCTTCTTCGTCGCATCCACCACCAAGTCCTCGTCGATACGGAACAAGTAGCTGCTGCCGATTCCCTGTCGCTCGTATGCCTTTTCGCGCTTATCCGCCACTTGAGCACGGATGACCTCCCCGACGTACTCGATGACCATTTCCCCACGCGAGATGCGCTCCATCGCGTACAATCCCCAGTCATGAATCGGCGAGCGGGCAAACCGGAGGTGCTTCTTGCGCGTCTGAAGCTGGTTGAACTTGATCGATAGCTCCGCCGCGGCCGTCTCGCCCTTGGAGAGTGCCATTGCGCGTTGGACTTGGTTGATCTCTTCCAAACCCTGTGCCTGCCGCCGAGCGTTCGCACGGTTCGAGCGCGAGGATGTCATCGCAGGCTTGGGTTGCTGTGTCTGTGAGTCGGCAGGATCGGCAGCGGCACCACGGGTCGCATACTGTGCAACGTATGCGGATTTCTCCGCATGTGAGATCTTGTAGTAGCCTTCTGTCCGGGCCGTGCCAGTCAGGTGTGCGCGGAACGGAGGGGGTGCTTCAGGATCTGGAGCAGGCGTTGGCACCGGATCAGGAAGAGGAATTCCCATAGACTCTGCGAGAGCAAGACGCGTAAAGTACAGATCTTCGTCATCTTCACAAAGACCTGGTCCATAAGGATCTGGAGTCGGTGTTGGGGGTCTGGGCTTGGGCCTGTGAACAGGTGACCGTACGGGTGACAAGGAGGAAGGTCGATCGGGTGTGACGTGAATCTGAGCCACTGCAGGAGCGGCATAGTCGTGGTCATCAGGCAATACGAATTGGTCGACGGGCGTCTCAACGCCAGGCTTTTTAGCTGGCCGCGGCTTGACCTTTGACGCAGTTTTCTTCTTGCCCTCTGTCGCAGGTTGTGGCCATTTCTCCGAGAGGATCGTGACGGGTGTCCCAACGAGCTCGACCGCCTCCTTTTCATCCGCCACCTCTGCCTTTGTCTTCTTGACCGGAGGTTCGTTCTCCTCGCTATCCTTCACCAGGGCCCTCTTCCGCTCTTCTACGACAGTTGCAGGAGGGCACAGCTCCGATTCTTCCTGCTCTTGCTCACCGTCCGACTCGATCTCAGCAACCACGGGCCGGGCTTCCTTTTTCCGCTTCTTTTTCGGCGGTGGAGCAACTTCTGTCTGGTCGGCGGACTTATCTTCGACCTCCGCCTCGACATCTGGCTTGGCCTCTTCTCTTGCCCGCTTGTTGGCCTTCTTGAATGACAAACCCTTGAGACCCGCTGGAGCTCTAGGCTTGCCCTCTGCCGTCGCTGCCACCGTCTTGTTCTTGACCGTGGACGCACTGCGCTTGTGGTCGGCTACGAGACGCCGCATGCGCATCGACACAAGACGGTCGACCACGTCCTTCTCAAGCAACTGCCGCAGCTCCTTCCTGATCAGTTGGGTCGCCTCTTCCACCAGTTCCGTGTCGCTCCAGCTCGTCTTGGCCGCTGGTGCATGGGCAGATGAAGGTGGCGGATGGACGGTGAGAGTAACCGAGTGGTGTGCGAGGGACCGCATGTTGAGGACCATTGCCGCACGGCGCGCGATGCCCCCAGCCTTGAAGGTGACATACCAGCCTGTATGGTCACGCAACACCTTTCAACGACAAGGCAACAGGGTAGAACGGCGAGTGAGTCGTCTTACTATCAACAAGGGGCAAAAAGTAAAAAGGCGCACCTGGTCGACCTGAAACTCTCTGACGAATGTCCGAACATCCTCCTCTGTTACAGCACCACCCAAATGCCCACCATTCCCTTCAATCTTTACATGGTCATGTTGGTTCCTCGCAAGAACCTCAAGCACAGCCTCCCGCTGACGCGCTTGCCTATTCCGGCTTGAATGTCTCGGTCTACGCAACGCAGGAGACCGTGACCGCGACCTCGAACGTGATCGCGAACGCGATCGTGAGGGTGAGGGTGAGTGGGGAGGAGAGTAGTGGTCCATCATGGACATTCGATTCCGTCCGCCGCGTCGGCCACGAGTTGTTGACGAACGCAGAGGAGGTATGGGTGTCGAGTCGGCAGACATTCCACTATGCGAGGTCGAGTAATGTGAGTTCACCGCCGCACGGCGCGCCTTGACCAGTGTCGGAGGTGGCCGCCGCGTACGGCCGCCCATGGGCGCCAATAAACCGCCCGAGAAGCCACCATTCGCTTGTTGACTGGAAGGTGTGACCGGCTTGGCCGGGAGGCCGTGTGCATGACCGATTGTCGGGAGGCATGAGGCAGCAGGTGAGGTAGACGTGCGGGTCTGCGTACGGAGGTGCGAAGAGGCAGACGAACCATGCGTGGCACTGTGTGAAGTATGCCAGGGTGTGGGTGGCGTCGGCAGACCGTGAGCGGGCATGGGTGGCGCGCGCTTCAACCGCTTGCGTTCTTCAAGTTCGTGTAATACCGCACGCAGACGCTTGCGCTCGCCATCAAATACCACCTTGATCTCGGCATCTTCGCCACCAACGTTGAGTCCTAGTATGGCAGGCCCGAGCTTCCGACCATGTTCGCGATCGACACATCGCGTAGCCTCGGCATGTGTACCATATTTGATAAAAATGATACCAAGCGCACCGCCAGTAGCCTTGTCTATTTGAGGTTCGAATACAAGGATCGGTCCGTATGCGGAAAAGTGTCTCCGGATCTGTTCCTTTGGTGCCAGTGGGGAGATGTTGGTAACCAAGACCGACGTAGGGGGAGGGGGGCCAGTAGAATTCTCGTCGTGCTGCAGAACGCCCGATGAGTCGTGGAAGTAGTTGTGAATAAAATCATGCCACGCACCTCATACTTAATTTCGTACACCTCTGTCCTAAAAGGCCGAAGACAAGGCAGATTTTTGAAGCCTCCTACCCTCCGTGGGTCCGCCAACACGATCTCAGGTTCTCCACGTACAACCTCCCCATCCACTCTTAACAACGTCTCCTTCCCGCCTTTCGTTTTTATCCTAGTTTCAGCTGCGCCCGCTTCTCGTACTTTGTCCATAAGCAGTGCGAATTTCAGATCTCTGTCCTTGTCGATAGCAGAATCGAACAGAACTTTGAAGTTCTTTTCAGGCGAATACTCCGACCGCGCTGGTGGCCAAGGCGGTAGAGGCGGAAGTGAATACAAAGGGACCGGGGAAGAAGAGCGCGGCCGTGGAGGAGCATGGGGTGAAGAGGGCCTTGGCGAATGAGGTGGGAGCGGCGACCGCGCAGGTGAAGCTACTCGCGCTGATGAGGGTGCTGATAAGCGAGAAGTATCGGGGCGCGGAGGGAGAGGTATTCGTATGCTCGGGACAGATGGTGTTGAGGAAGAGGATCGATGATTCCGTGAAGTTGTCGAAGGTGGAGGCGGTAGGGAAGGTGGTGGGGTAG
>Ga0307512_10001028_pt1 | contig 40930 bp, 44 predicted proteins | sample 14_EM_MG_FD_200267 | JGI IMG/M metagenome (GOLD analysis project Ga0307512, IMG submission 200267) | Populus trichocarpa ectomycorrhiza microbial communities from riparian zone in the Pacific Northwest, United States - 14_EM | ecosystem: Host-associated > Plants > Roots > Unclassified | place...
AAATCCTTCTCTTTCCTATCGTTGTCTCCCTTATTATCTCTCTTGTCATCTCTCTTATCCCTCCTTGGACTTCTGCCGCCTTTACCGGCTTTACCGCCATTACCACCACCACCTTTGCCACCCTTCTTTGCAAAGAGCAGAGCTTCTGGGGCGAGCCCATTCTCTCTCTTGATTGCAGCTTCCTTTTCGACGAGCTTGGTGACGATCTCATCGGGCGTGGCGGTCAACATGGCGTTTTTGTCCATCATGAGCTCCAGGAAGACTTTCCACTTGTCGTTCCTTGGGATTCCGCGAAGGAGGTAGAAGATGGGCTCTTGCTCACTCATCTTGGCGATTCTCTTTGCAGAGTCCGTATCGGCATCAGTGTCAGTGGTCGATGGCCCAGCGCAGAGATTGTAATCCTTGACTTTCCAATCGATCCGCAATGCGTAGTTGTCGACATCTCCGCACTCCTGTAGCTTCATGCTCCAAAGGTCTTCCCTAATCTCGAAGATGTTGAGCTTTAGCTTTGACTTGTAGGCTGATGCTAGCTTCTCCCAAAGCGTCTTCGCATCATTGACGACTGTATATTCCGACTGTATCCTCGGTTCCATGCCGAGGAGGATAGTCGATCTGGCAACACCATGGCGATTCATCCAGTCTTTGAAAGCGGCCTTCTCTGTAGCGGTCGCGTTTGCTTCTGGCTCTTCCGGCTTGTCGTCATATCCTTTGATGATACCATACACTTCCTTCTGGTCGAGAAGTAGGTCCATCTCGGTTGCCCATTGTGCATAGTTCGTGCCATTGAACTTGGTGATTGTAATCGTCGTCGAACTCATCTCGCGCGATCCTAATCTTCTATCGCAATTGTCAGTTATAGTAGTCTCTCGGACTCTACGGGAGACGTCCAGCAGCCGCTGTCAGAAACACGGCGGAATGGGGCGTCATCGCTTAGCTTGTGTAGACGCCTCTCCGTGACGATGTTGACTTCAACTCGACAAACGAAAATGGAAGTGTTGATCGTCCGTTCCCTTCTAAACGCAGGGGCTCATAACCTGTTGTACAGTGGCGTGCGCTCGAGTAGTCGAGTGTGCGCAGGTGTATGCGAAGGTGTGTCTATTGTATCGTTTAACGAGACATGTCGCATCGACATAAGGTCGATCGATGAATAATGGTGCTAACTGCAATAGAGGCAAGTTACATCATTGTCCTTGGCATAGTCATATCCGTACTTCCAATCAGCTCAACATGGTCTATACCATTTGAGGCACGCACAAAGCAGATCTTGAAAGTGGTATGCTGAAGCAACGGCCCTCATTGGATATTACACGCTCAAACTGGTACCAGGTTTGAGCACAAGTCGATCAGGATATATTCCATTGTATTCAATCAGCCCAGGACAACATAACCAAGCTGTGTGATCTCCAACACTTTGAATCCGACGCAGAGCATGTGGAATTCAATTATTCCCTTCAGCAGACATTATGCATCTTTTTCCTGTAGCAGAGTGTGTGGAAGGTGGTGTACACGGTCCAAATCCAATGCATAGAGAGTTGAAAGCTGCTAACGAAGGGCCAGCGTCCACTGTGCCTCCTGGCGTGAGCAATGTCGTGGTGGATTTACATCAAATTTTATCGTCAGGGGAATGACTGTGGTAAGTGTGCTGATCGTTTATCTAATTCTATGATTGATGACAAGGACGGTCATAGAGCGTTGCCACTCATCATGTTTACTGGCACCGTGTTGCCCCATGCTCTGCCGCAGTCGCAAAAGAAGTAAGGTGTTCATCCAGAAGCTTTCAAGTCAAAGGTGAATGCGGACTGACCTGTTCGCTCGAACTTCTTCAACTACAAGAATGACGGAGGTAAGAACCCATCCTGCTGCGCAGCACTGGGTCGCAAGTTGTTTACCTCACCTGGCGTTGCAGACAAGGATACATTCTTGAGGGATACCTGGAATACACTACCCGAGAGCTACCAACAGACGGTGTATGAAAATAATCTTTCTACTGTCAAGCGTCAGATCCAGCGGGCGGAGAACCCGACGCCTGCTGTGGTCATCACAGTGGAAGCAGCACATGTTGACGATGCTATTCTTCTTCCCTATTTGACCTCCGACGTGGCGCTTGAGGAGCCTGAGATGGGAATCACTGACCCAAGCATCCCGATAGACAACAATTGCACATATGACGGAATCCTATTCGGGATAACAGGGGGCAGCAAGGATAACGAAGCTGAATATGATGAAAGAGACGACCGCGATGCGATCCCCACCGCCAGCCAGCCTTGATGGGATGCAACTGATTACAAGAGGTTTGACCTGGGACCCAGTGATGTCGACGGGGATGAGGGTGAGGATGGTGACGATGTGGATGCGGATGAGATGGCAGAACCATCGCAAGCCGATGATGGATCAAAGTAGAATGTAGAGGACTGAGGGCAGAGTAGGTTTGACCTGAAAACCAGTGATGTCGATGGGTATGAGGGCGAGGATGGCGACAATGCGGATGCGGATCAGGAAGAAGAAGCATCACACGCTGATGAAGGATCAACCTAGAATGTGGTGGACTGAGGGTATAGTACTGGACAGTGTGAAGATCGGACAGCATATTTCAGACCACTGAAACATGATAATGGCGAAATATATGCAACGGCAAGCGATGTATCCGAAGTGAAGACTGTATTGTATTAATGGACAACATGTCCAAGCTAAACATATAAGGATAGAGTGTGGCATCCGATATATAGCAATAGCGGAGAGGCGAAATGTGGCACTCGGCTGGAGAAAGGCATCAACATCGCCAGGCTTTCTCTAGACTGCAGCCCCTGTGAAGTGTCTAACACACGTGTCATTCTGGTGATACTTATATGTCACCACATTCTGGGCGCAAAGTAAAGGAAGTACATATGCAACCTGACCTGTCGCCTGGGCAACAGGAAGAGTGTACTTCTCTGTCAGAAGGTATGAGGTTCTGTCCGAGCCGTCAGAGACATCCGGAACACCGGGGTGTTTCTGACGGAAACTAGAGTTGTTGCTGATGCCCACATGATTTGTTAACAACAATATTAGCCACAACTTCAAATTGCATATCTGGCCAGCCAAAAGACAACGCCACAGAGTCATTTGGGGAGGAGGTATACTGGGCAGGGCATTTTCATATCCCTCAGATGTATATAGAAGGGACATATATGCTACTTCATCTTGATGAGGATTCAGATGCTTTGGTGGTACATTGAAAAACTTTGACACAATTAGGTCTCATAGTAACTGGAAATTGTGGAATACATTGAAGTAACCACTGAGCATTCACCCTATGATCATCTGGAAATGTCTTTGCGATCCTCATTGTCTTACATAACTGGTACGAAGACATCTTGCCACCATATTGACACCCTTCACACTTCTGATGTAACCTACACATTGTATTTTTGCACAAATTTCAACAGTTTGGCTTGCTCTTTCTCAGTTGAATCAAGATTGTTGAGGTGAGCATTCTCTTTGAAAGTTCAAATGTATGGTTTCTTATTTGCGCAATTCAATTCCAACTATCCTCTAAATGTCCAAGGTTATGGAGTCTGTATCTTCCAGTGCACTGGATCTGCTTGCACTTTGTCATCTTCAATTTAAATGGCAGCCAACAGACTCTTTACTGCAGAATATAATACCTCTGCAATATGCTTTTGAATCTCAGAAGTATTGTCACCATCATCAGGAGTACCAGAAAGCAGCCAGGTGATCTGGTAAGACCATCAAAAAGTTGCTGCAGTCCAACTGTCACTGAGACATGCAAATTGAATGCAACTCAAGCATTTATCCTCATCAGTCCGCAGTCATTGTCTTTTGTTATATACTAATGAGACACATCACAATTCCAAAACTTCATGACCAGTTGAGAGTTGGCCATTGGATGATAGCTTTGCTCTGGACACAACGATATTGTATAAACCATGGTGGCTAATCCATCTGGTATCCAACTCATCAAAAGTTGTATTCAGATTCACTTAGGCCTTATTGACAGTCTCCACATGCGACTAGTTCGTAAATCCGAAGTCAGTCTATTGAACAGCCTTGTCACTGACAATCATGAATATCTCTGCAAAGCTGGGTAGTGTTACTCCAAAGAATTGTTTGAGGGCTAATATACATTCTGGATCACCCTTAGGTGTAGTTTTCTTGATCTCTAATAGGCAGCAGAGTACTGCATTCAGCCTCTACAATGGATACCGCTTATATTCTTCACCAATATTCCTGGCAAAGTGATTCTCAGCCAAATTGACTCATTTCTGACGCATAATCCTATATAAAAGTCAAAGCAGCAACCTCATAACAACCTTCTCAGTCAACAATTTCGATGCCATGACTTTTACTAGCCAGGAAAAGATCCAGCACGTGCCCATTCCATTGGCCACTAACACTACTAATATATCAAAATTCTTATCAAATCCCCTCACAATGAACCAAAATACCCAGCCAGAGTATGCCACATACTTAATTCTAGGCAAGTCTAGAATTAAATACTTGTTGCCAGCCACTCAAACTTCGTTCGATTTGCAAATCCAATGCGCATTCAGCAGCCTGATGACATTAGGCAGATACTCATATTCATACAGGTGGTTGATTATACTGAAAACTGCACTTATTACTGAACAGCTACTGTTCAGATAAAGGACCTTCCCACCATGGACTCGCACCTAAACCTCTGGTGGATCTAATTGTATTGTCTGTTCATCAGTAAAATGTAAACAGGTCTGGAGGTAATAATTGAACAACTGATCAACTCTGAACAGCCGCACTGATCCTTCCAAATGCTCCCACATGCTCCCAGTCAGGCTGAATGCCAAGCGATGTTCTCTCAGGTGCTCTGAGACTACTTCACTGGTGCTCCTCAATCATCCTGAAGTTGTGGAACAGAATACAACAATATCCTAAAGACATTATAGTTGTCGTCAAAATGCTACAAATTGACCTATCCGGATGTGCAAATTTTAGCGCTATTGGGTGTATTGGCCATCTACCCAAGTCAATTGCAGTGCCCCTCAATCCTGGAGCCATACTCTCTGGGAGTGATGATTTCAATGGTTATATCAAATTGTACAATTCAATTAAGTATCTTCCTCCTGCACACCCTGATTGAGGTATTGTAACTGAATACACATTCGAGTAGGTATCGGAATTCAATATGATTATTTACAAGCCATAAATGATTGGTTCTGTCTGAGGCAGAATTTTCTTGCACTATATGTGCCGGTCTAACAATTGCTCTGACAGGTACAATATGTATCTTACCAGGCTGTTTGACAACCCAGATGACCCCGTCAATACAATCAGCCCAGCCATGTGGATCTTTGTACTTTGTTCAAATCACCACCATGTATTCTTGAGCTTATGGACTTGATACCTATTGTTGAGTCTTCTTACACCTCCAAGAATAGATTGTTATTGTTTTTCCAGATGGCAGATGCTCCTGAAATTGGAGGATCTGATTTGGTGGAGTCCAGCTAAAGTATGTTACAGGCAAAGAAGGAACACGGCCTTGGAAGGTGTTATCGCAGTCACTTTCCATATATTGGACCCAGATGTTATGAGATTCATGCATGATCCCTTGGTTGGCATTGCTATATTCTATCTTGCAATCAAGTCCCTAATGCTCAACAGATGTAGGGCAGTGAAATGGTGGATGTTAGTACAACATACAACTTTGAAGGTAAATAAATATACTGTCTATTACTAGATTTGGATCATATTCGAGCACCAGTTAACTAACTTCGTGTCCCCAGTTCTCTTCAATTTGTACATGGCATTGCTGTCCAAAGTTGGGAATTCTGAAATCTTCTGATACAGCTCTGAGTGAGGTTCATTTGTTACTTGGGCACACTCCATGGACATGAGTTTCTCACAAATGCTGTCCCTGTGGTGATACTGTGCGGAAAATTGGCTCTTCCTGACAATGCTTTAGGTGTAAAACATGGGCTCTGTGAGTATTTTGCTGTTTATCAGCAGCAGATAGTAGGTTGAAAACTGTTGCAGTGGCAATATTCTACCAGCCTTGACAGGCAGGATAAGACACTACCGCCTCCATACAATCAAGGCTGGTACACCGTTGATTGTGCCTGAGCATCTGTTGAACGCAATTGACTTAGTTGGTTAATAGACATGACACTTGCACAGTTTCTATATGTAACTGTTCCGAAAAATCAGTGGTGAAATTTTCGCCAGATCACAGCAGGCAAATTGACCCTCAGATGTGGCTCTGAAGATGCATTTTTGAATATCTGAAATACATTCATGCTGTTTGGTGATTTTCCGGAGCTCCTGAATGCCCATTGCCTGCCACCAAGCTTCAAACTCCATCATGCAAATGGAGAATTCCTTCTTGAACCACATCTGCTTAACTAAAGTAATACCCTCAGTCTCTTACTCCAGCTGTTTCACAATGAGGTCCATATCACCATACTCCAGTTGGTGGCTTCATTCCTAGCATCCGATAGACAGATCTGAAAATCCACACCCTTGTCGGCAGTCATGATTGCCAACCCTAAGGCTCGTCTTCTGTAGCAGTCTTCATCAGAGCCAGTTTTTTTGGCGAATGTGCATCTGGGACCAGTTGCCTTAGTCCCGAATTGCTGCAGTAGTTGTTGCTTATGATGTTGGAATCATTAATCGAAAGTCTTGTAGTTAGCAGGTGTCAGCTGATGTATTTCATGCCCCAATTACTCTTTGACCTTCTGCCAATCAGTATCGGATGATGTGTTTGCAGTATGTCGGGCATTATGCAGTCACACCCGAAATTGCCTTCATTTCATTGTAGTAACCGTTTCAGCCCAGTACAGCTGAAGCTCCATTGCTGCACAGATTAGGTGAATCTTTGGTTCTCATAACTGATAGGAGTCTCTTGCCAACTGTTCATCCACTTTGGCCTTCGCAGACTTCGACATTTACTATTCTCAATCAGCGCTCATTGTCTGGTTCAATTGCTTCTGTGGATTGTGTAGTACTTTGAGGGATGGATCAGAGTGATTGTGTTGTCTAACTAGTGTTGGCAACGGTTCCAGACCTTCACTTCGGGTCCGGGTCCTGGTCCAAACAGAACTGTTGCCAAATTGGCGGTCCGGATCGTCAAGAAACCAGAACCATCCAGTCAGGTACGGTTCGCTGGTAAACTCCTGACCTGTCAGAATTTAGTGGGTTCTGAGCGGGTCGCCCAGTGGGTCCAGCTATAGATTCATATAAGGCTTTTGTATTTGCAGTTTGTTAATAGTATCTTATCAAAATCACACTTTCAGCAGCGAATAATGCACTGTTGCATGCAGTGCAGTGTGCAATATCGATCAATTTGGTATCTGTGTTTCTCCTTTGAGATATGGGATTTTGCCTATCAAGGCGGTCAACAATACTGTTGTGCACGCGAAGATCCGCGCAATGCCTTGATTGCAAAATATGCAAGACCTAAAACTGTTGATGCTCCGTTGAGGCTCATTTTCAGGATCCGGCAAGGAGTATGTCACTGTTGTTTTTGCCAGTAAAGGCTGCCAATATCTGAAGAATGGATGTCTGGAACCAATCAGAACGTGAATTACCCAATATGCAATTCTATAAATCGTTGACGCTCCGTTGATACACAATCTAAGAATGGGGTGGTGACTGTGTTGCTATCTCTTTCCCCTATAATAGCTGCCAATACGTCCGTTATGAATAAAAACGACCATGTCACTGGTGAATCACAGTACTTACAAGACCACAAATCGTTGATGCTCCATTGACGCTCATTATAATGTTTTGTCCATTCAATATCGGCTACTGTCGATAATTGTTTTCATCGTGATTTAACCTTATTGGTTGTCTTTCTGTCCGATGGAGACTCGGCTCTGCGGCGAAGCTGAGCGGTATAATATTCATGCACTGTTCACTCTCACACGACAAAAAATGATGTTTCTCGCCAAAGGATTCAATGCGCCTGCTATACATCTCATTATCAACCAATATTCGCAAGCTACTTCTCACCATTCGCCCATATCATATCTCTAACCGAAACTCTCGCTCAAGCCACATAAAGAAGCTGATGTACCATTGACGCATTCGGTCCTTCTTTTTCTTCACTCCTGAATTTCTCCTCGTTTCTATTGCATTGACTGTCACCAACACCCTTCCAGCCTGTCTCTTTGACTTCCATGGTGGCCGAACTAATCCAGGAACAGTTGGGGCAGCACTCACATCCTACTGCTTTGCGCATTCCGGATCCTCTATGGCATTGTTGTGCTCTATATCGGATTCATTGTCTGCCACGCATTCGTCTGCGCTGACATTTGGGTTATCCAAATCACCATTCCAGTGTGGCCAACTTTCGGTGTCCGAAATGCTTTCAGGTACGTTCTCCTCGTCACTTTCGACTGGATGATGGTTGATTCCCCAGATTAGGCGGACATTTATGATTTGCGTTCATCCTCCAGGGAGGTTCTTTGCACACAAAGCTGGTAGCAAAGGAGATCTTCTTAACAATTTAAATGCAGCCGCACCATGATGTTGAATGAGTGACCAGAAGGCTTTAACGATCTCTTCGGTGACCAAAATGTATCCAACAGCTGTCATCTGCTTGTCATGAGCACGAGATTCTTTCTGTGTAGCACGTAGGTTCTGGCTGCCCTGCCAGTTCTCTAAAAAGTTGTGAACCTTGGCCATTCTGTGCAATGTCCTTTCCTCCACCTCTTTCTGCATTTCCGGGTCATTTTCTGTGTTAGTTGTAACCAATACTGTGTTATCACCCGCGAAAATGCCGTTATTGGCTCGACCAAACTGCCTTACAACGACTATTTCGCGAAGGGTCCCGCCAGTGGTTATTGACTGCCTCTAGCGAAAAACAAATCACCAAAGGGAAAAAGTGGCCACCACTCCGACACCATATGGTATGATAGAGTCTGTATCGCTTGCCACATTGGAGAGATCGGCATACTTGGAGTGAGTTTCCACTTGTTGGCGCCACCAGTCGGTTATGTCCTGGAACCAAAAAGTACTACTAATCTCCATTGGGTCAGAGTTGTAATCATTGAAATTTGGTTGAATTTGCCCCCAGTCCTTTGGCACTTCGGGTGGGGAATTCAAATAGAGCCTGGCGGTGGTCAATGAGCGTGCTGCGCGACCACTTCATCTCGGTGTCATCTCGGCCACATTGTCAGGCGTTAAGTATTCTTCATCACCGCTGGACAAATCATATGGATCAAAGGATAATTGACAGGATCCAGAAGCCGTTGCACAGAGGGTGAGTTTGCTGCTCGGTAAGCATTTGAGTTTATTGACTGGCACACATCGATGTTTGGCACAGTATTCATTCTCCACATATATCAGAAAGGGCTTTTGGTATTGCGCAGTATAGGATGTCTCGTCCTCAGGATGAATATCCACTCCCTTGTCCCACTTTCTGAACCATCACAACTTCCGGAAAGGATCCAGGATTGGTGCAGAAATGCCAAGCATGCCTGTCGTTGGAGTCACTTCAGCGTAGGATTTCGACAGCTTCTGTCGAGCTAACTTCACAGCAAAGAACATGTCTTCCTTCCATGGAGTCTTCTTCTGAGCCACAGCTCGCATCACGCCGTTCAGATGATCAATGATCTCATTGTACTCTGTGATAATGTGATGCAATGTGACTGTATGCCTCTTCGATATCCAAAGGGTCCAATATTGAAATGGCCTCAATACTGCCATGACATTCTTCACAATGGTCCATTCATCTTGAGTTGTGAAAAGTGGCCGGTAAGCAGTGTATTTTGGATTCTGGAACCACTTGGGTGTGAATTCCCATAATTGGTAGGAGCGCTTGAGCAACTCCAGTGTTGAGTTCCAAAGTGTCTTCACATTCATAATCGGAAGTACTGCAATGTGGACTTTCGCTGTTTTACAGTCAATGAACTCGTTTCACTGACCAGGTGTCAACGTAATCAATACCGGAAGCATTCTATGTGATATGAAGGTCAGTTTCAGGACTTTCAAAATATCATGAAATACGGACTTTCTCAATGATCTTTGCTTAACCTGGTCTCACGGCCGACACCTTGTTGATTCTAGCATTGCCCTCTTTGCGAAGTCTTGGACACTTCCCGATGTCTATGCTTTCATTCTCTCCAAATTCCAGATCGCGATCATAGGCTTCCCAAGACTTGGTGCGGCCTTTTACACTGAGACTGCTCATGAATGCACCTAAAGCCGTCTGTATGATGTGCGCCATGCATGGTATATAGTTCCTCAATGCAGAGCACTGCATTCCAGAGGCCTCAAGTGTCGCTTGCAGCTCAGGTGTCATCGCGTAATTTGAGGATGCATCATCAGTCCTATTACAAAGCTAATGGCCGTCGGTAAGCTCAAAATGATCAAGCACATCCTTCAAATGTATGGCTAGCCTTGCTCTAGTATGTTTGCCCTTGACCTATCATCATTAATTGGCTTTGAAAGCGGATAAGAATAAGTGATCAACCTCATTGAAAGCAAGTTAAACTTTGCGCAATGCCTAATTTCGATGCATATAGTGCGCAATGACCGACGTCATGTCTAATTTGTTCGTTGATGTCCATCCATACAAAGCTAAACTAACTATATTTCGTGATTGCAACTGCTACTTAATTGCTTCAACATTCTTTGCATATTCCCTGTGGCAGATGTTGCTAAGGGTCGTAGTGGAGGGCAGCACTATGTCATTGCGTAATGCCATATATGACCGTCATAGCTTCAGATTCGATATCGCATGCCATGGAATATGGGCCGAAACTCATGCTGACATGAGGTAGCGCTTCCACTTGTCTTGGTGAAATTCCGAAGTTTCAAAGTCCTTACCTTCCAGTTTGGAATGTTTTGTTGGTCATTTCGGTCAATATGGAATATCCTGTATGTCAAATATGATTTGACTCTGCGAACTTACTATTGTGATTCCTCGACTTCCTTGCCTCTTGAGGATGGCCAAAGCTGTTTACTCGACCGTCGAACTTGTCAATTCAGTACCCTCTGACTCTGTTCATTTGTTTAACTTTGTGATGTGAGCATTTGCCAGCAAGTGTTTCCCCATTGAGCTGGTCCCATGTTCTGATGGATGGCGAAGAACTTGATGACAAACGATATATATGATGCCAGGACTGCCGGTCTCCTCCATTCCGCAGCGTAAATAGAATCGCCACGAAGGCGCATGGCTAGAATCATTCCAGTCATCAGGCCACTTTGAGCTCACATTCATTGAAGCTCACCAATCATTGAAGGTATTTTGTAAAGTAAGGTCGCTCAAATCACGAAAAATGACATGTTCATTGTTGGATGAGATCATATCCTCGAGCAATGAGGAGTTCAAAATTTTTTAATCCGGCATGGTGGTAGGAATTCGAAAGCTGAGGAGTCCGATTCGAAAAACTGCCGAAAGTAACGATACACCAAAGCAGACTGCCGGCTCCATATTACTGACTCAGCAGCCACAAGCAACAATCGGATCTGTAAGACATTGCATGCATCTTTGTGAAGTTATATACAAGGTGAGATTGCAAAGACTGACCGCGTAAAACTCGATTCAGGAACAGTACAATGCAGTTCATTACTGTGTAGCATGCTGAGCCTCCACAAAAACTGTTGATGGTCTGTGGGCGCTCAATTGTACGAGGCGGACGCGATATCGTCACTAGCATCTTTGCCAATGAATGCTTCTTATGAGTTTATTGTGGGTTATGTGCGTTCCATTGCGGTTAGATTAACGAAGATCCCCGATCAAAAATTGTTAACGCCCCGTTGGCGCTCCATTGACGCTCCGTTGACGCTTATTCCGGGTCATGGTAACAGTCATGTCATAAACATTATTGTGTAGAAAGGGGGCCAATAGTTCGATTATGGATCAATGTAGTTGCATAGCCCCTTGATTGTCCAAGATGTAAGGCCTCAAATCGTTGAAGTTCCGTTGACGCTCATTTTTGGGACGTAGTGACGATGTGGTCAAAATTATTTTGGCCTAGAACGGCAGCTGATAGATCGATCATGGGGTACTGTCACCGCACAGCCCTTGCATTTTCCATGATGCAAGGCCAGAAGTCGTTGACGCTCCGTTGACGCTCATTTTCAAGACATAGTAGCGACATTGCCGCAACAATTTGCGCCTAGAAAGGCGGCCGATAGTTCGACTATGGCATGATTTCACCGCACAGCATTTTCATTTCCCACGATGCAAGGCCAATCATTGATCACGCTCCGTTGGCACTGATTTCTAGGATATACTACTGATGTTGTCGCAACAATTTTCGCCTAGAAAGATGGCCGATAGTATGATTATGACTCAATGTCATCACTCAGCCATCGGAATTTCCCAGAGGCATGGCCAAATGTCATTGACGCTCTGTTGAAGCTGATTTTAAGGACATAGTAGTGATGTTGTCGCAACCATTTTTGGCTAGAAAGGCGGCCAATAGTTCGATTATGGATTGACGTTACCGCACAGGCCTTGCATTATCACTGAAGCCTGGCCAAAGGTCGTTGACTCTCCGTTGACAATTATTTTCAGGACGTAGTAGTGAGGTTGTCGCCAAGATTTTCGACTACAAAGATGGCCGCTAGTATGATTATGGTTTGATGTTGCCGCTTAGCCATTCGAATTTCCCAGATGCATGGCCAAAAGTTGTTTACGCTCCATTGGCGCTCACTTCCAGGACATAGTAGCGATGTTGTCGCAACAATTTTTCCCTAGAAAGGCAGCGGATAGTTCGATTATGGATTAAGGTTGCCGCACACCCCTTGCATTTTCCACGATTCAAGGCCAAAAGTTGTTGACGCTCCGTTGACGCTCAGTTTTGAGACATTGTTGTGATGTTGCCGTAACCATGTTTGCCTAGAAAGGCGGCCCATAGTTCGATTATGAGTTATTGTCACCGCACAGCCCTCTGGATTTTCCTCGATGCCATGCCATCAATCATTGACTCTCTACTCACCTTCCATTGATGCTTATTTTTAGGATGTGGCAATGAGCGTGTTATTTGCCTTTTTCGCTATATCGCCCACCAATTCATTCACTTTGGCAGAATATGACAATGCCGCGCATTGATTGCCAAATGTGTAAGACTAAAAATCGTTGACCATCTGGTGACACACACATTAATCACATTGAAACAGCATTTGTACACACAATATTTGTGAGGAACGAATCATATGGACATTATTGGGATCCACTATTGCGTTTGTATGTATTATCGTTTGCATGCAGGGGTTTTGTTACCTTTCAATTTCTGATCAACTACGATCCACACTACCTGAGTGAGAGATGGCGTGGCCCGATCACATTCCCGCGCTTTTGTCCGGCACTTTATGGCATGTAGATCATTTCACTAATCTTTTGTGAATATAGCTCGACTTCCTCACCTTTCCTTATCCAGCTTCTTCCCCTCGATTACCATGGCGCACCGTGAGCAATTCCAAATATTGCAACCATGTGCACGAGGTCTGTGTGGAGAATTATGCAGTTGGATAAATGGATGGATGCAGGATGACGGTCATCGTTTAGACATGTTTCTCATGAGCACTGACTGCGCTTTCTATGACACGTATGACCTCACTCACTTAAATTTTATTAGTATATTTCGTTACTAATATAGCTGTTGTGTTGACGCGTAACAGTCAATTGCCGATACAATTCGAACGTTTTGGCTGTTTTTCCTCATGATTTGGATTCCAGAACTTTCACATGGTGCGTTTGACCCTTCCACATGCACAGACAAATCATCATATCTCACAATTTGGTCACTGAAATCAACAAAAAGCTGACACGTAGCAAAATTGGTAAACAACTTGCTTTTCTCCAAGCTATGACGTCACAAAGTACACTGTGCCTATCTATTCCTCCGCTGAAGCAGGATTTGTCACCATGCTTTCGTCCAAATCCGAAATCTATATGGTGATTAGCTGGAGTCTATATGCAGGGGTAAATGCGAACTGGTTCGAAAGGCTTTGCTTTCAGCAAAGATAATGTATTCTGCTTGGTGGCAGGCTCAAGACAGGATATAATCGTGTTTGACTGCGGCTTCACTGAACCTAGCTTGATTTGACTATTTCCTGGTCGAGAAGTCACTTGCAGCATTCACAGTATTCCAGGGACAATCTCAAGACACCCCATATGTACTGCAACTGTTGTCGATGCAGGTGCCGCAGCGTCATCACCCATTTGGGGTTGAATGACAGCCGGAACGCTCAATTCAGATGTGGCGTACATCTCATCTCTTTCACAGAAGTAGCCAGCTGCATCTTCACATCCCGGTTGTGTCAACTCGGCAAGCTTCATCTGCTTCTGCCGAAACCTCTCCATATGCTGCTGTACTGTTTGGTGATAGTGCCCATCACCCAGCGGGATTCGTCATCTTCGCTCAGTTTGCCCTGCTCTGTCTCTTCATCATCTCCATCTTGCCCATCCTCCCCATCGTCGGAACTTGCAACATCACTCAGACGGTTTCCGATAGCAACAATCATCTCCTCAAAACACTTTTCAGGCTCTCTGTTTGTCAATCCCGCGATTTCACCATGCTTCATATCTTCCTGCTCTTGCCTAACCGCTGCCTCTGTGTTTTCAACTCCCTTTCTTGCCCCAGCGGTTTCTCTCTCAACATAATCCTTAATTCATTTGTCTTACTCTTGATTGGTTGGGAAGTGCGTTTCTCGTCGTTTCTCCTCCGCAATCTTCTTTTTGGATCTCATGCTACGCAGTGCCCCAAGGGCTCGGACTCTTTCGGCCTCCAGGCCACTCTCTCCGTGATTCACTTGATGATGTGGTTGAGTAGACCACATTGTCGATTTACCTTTTCTGCCCGCCGGAAGTGGAGAAAATATCTCTTTCGGAGCATTGACCATTTTATTTTGCGTTGCCATTGTTGTTGGGCGAGATGTTGGATGTTGCAAGACATGGACAATATGGAGGCAAGCTGCATCTTTTATGTCAAGCTTGGTATGTTTACTCATCTAGAATAAAGCAAAACCTCCCTTTTGACTGTCAATAAATTGGGAATAGTTAGGCTAACCATACAACATGACTTAATTGTTGGTGTCAGTTTCATGTATTATCAACGGGATTCTTTGAGACCAACATCAGCAGACGTTCTTTCCTTGGGACGATTTCCTATGTATAGGTGACAATCATGCGATTTCGGCTGACGTAGACCGCAATTTATCCCTGTTAACACAAAAGCAACAGCGGACCGACATATTGCACATCGTGGGGCTGTGGGAACCCACTCCAACTTGCAGCTATACCCAGCAGAATTCATCTTGAGTTTAACAAACATGTTGGCAGCTAATTATTCGATTCTGACATGAAGCGAACTATATAATCGTCAGAACTTCCCACTCCTTTTCATTATTGTCTTCCTCTCCAATTCCACACCAGCAAATCATGGATACACAACCACCTCAGCCTGGTCTGAGCAGATACATATCCAGCCGATGGGCAGGCCCTTTGTCTAATACGTTACTTATCCGAATGCAGGAAGAACGCAGACACCAGTCAGTCCACCATGATGCTGCGAATGAAGCCACCAAAAACATGACCCTGGATGCACATCAAAAAATCGTCCCTAAGACTGGAAGCAGCACGAATAAGAAGCAGCATGCAGTTGGATGCGGCTATATCCATACTGTGGTCAATGGCCGTCAATTAACCATATACTGTACAGCGGGTATACGCCAAGAGCTATTTGACCAATGTATCGCTGCCCATAACAGGAAGCCTCCAGGGTCGACCAAGTCATTTGTCAGCTCAGTCCGTGAAATCGCATAGCATTGTAAGCTCCGGGATGTTCGCGGCCGAATTTCCCGAGCAGCATCCCTCAGAGTGGATCAAACAAGCTTCAATGCCCTTCGAGGAGGCTACGGAAGCGCATATGGTTGAGGTAATAGCCGCATCTCATTGTTTGAAGCAGCAACTAATTTCATGTAGGTGTTCAACATGTTTGCTAAAATGGCAAGGCAGGGAGGTCGTGTAAAGCTGGACCAGTCCGACATGCGCCTGGCCTTGAACATGGCCAAAATGGCCTATGAAGGGTTTTCGCTCGCTGCAATAGAGGAAACACAATATCTGATGAAGATACCTCGTGCCGAGGTCTGAGAAGAGAAGAAGCGGGGTGTTGAGATTCCTGGGCATAAAATGGTGAAGGCTGTGATAGAAAGACACCTGGCTATGCTTCGTCAAAACCACATGCCCTGATGCCTTCCTTGGGTAAATGGCAGTGCAAATAATCCGCAGACACACTGGAGACACAAAGGGACTGGTGCACCTCCGCCCAACCGACTCCAACATCACACTCCTGAGCCAACTCCAGAGCCAACTCCACAGCTGACGCAACCTCTGCCTGGAACACCACCCGCCTCAACCAGTAACACTTCCGGTGCTCAACATCTCGAAATCATCCATTTTCAGGCCAGATATGCATATTCACATACATATTTTCCTTGTGCTGAATCATTTACTCTCCATTCATCTGCCCTGGATAGCGAGCATCATACAGATTTCGATCCAGATATGCTGCCTGATGAAGGAACATCCACCGGTTAGTACACTATCTGCTGTGTGGTAACGCAGCGAACTTCCATTTTGAAGACCAGAGCAGCCTATTGAGTGAACCTGGCCGTGATGACTAGCATTGATCGAATGGCACGGCATTGTGGAGATTATTATTAGCCTGAATTCGCGGATACTGTAAAGTGTATTTTAAAGGATGTATTCATTTGTATTATTAAAGAACAATGTAGTGATCAAGAAGAAAGTAATAGAAAACGCTAGGAAGTCTGCCAAATTACCGTGAATGATACACTATGCCAAATCAAGTGTTTGCAAATTGTGGATGCACCCGTGGCAAAATGAGCGTCAACGGAGCGTCAACGATTCTTAGTCATGAATCTTGGGTAATCTGGGTGGCAATATGTTGGAAATTGTCATAAATGAAGTATTGGCTGCCTTTGTAGGCAAAAGAGAACGTGAAACGCTCCCTGCCCCATCATGGAAATGAGCATCAACAGAGCGTCAACGATTCTTCGTCATGTATCCTGGGTAATCTGGGGTGCGATAGGTTGCCAATAGTCATAAACAAAGTATTGGCTGCCTTTATAGGCAAAACAGAAAGTTAAATGCTCCCTGCCCCATCTTGAAAATGAGTGTCAACGGAGCGTCCACGATTCTTGGTCATGTATCTTGGGTAATCTGCGGGGTGATATGTGGCACATAGTCATAAACTCAGTATTGGCTGCCTATATAGGCAAAAGGGAAAGTGAAATGCTCCCTGCCCCATCATGAGAATGAGCGTCAATGTAGTGTCAACAATTGTTGGCATTCCATTATGGTCAATTTCGGCCCGATGTGGCCGTTATTGTCCATATACACGGTTTTGACTGTTTTGGTACGCTAAAAGGCTCAGTAATACTTGTGGTAGCTCTGTAAATGAAATGAGTTGTTACTGTCCCAGAGGATGTGGCAGGAATATTCCGTACATACTTGCCAATGAAGGCTGCCATATTGTTGTTTATGGATGCGTGTGATCAAGCGCCACTCATATTACTGAAGATGGAAGACCCAAAATCCTTGATGCTCCATTGACGCTCATTTTCAAGATGGGATAGGGAGCGTTTCGCTTGCGTTTTTTGCAATAAACGCGGCCAATACTTCGTGTATGACTGTATTTGACAGGTGGCACCCCCTGATTACCCAAGATACAAAACCAACAATCGTTGACACTCCGTTGACGCTGATTATCATTACGTGGTACGGCGCGTGTATCGATTCGTTTTGATCCTTAAGGTGGCCAACGCATCGAAAATTGAATGTGACGTAACAATATCAATATTTTACAATCAACAGTAACACATCTGAATGCGACCACAAATGTGAAACCCAAAATGTGAAACCGGAGATTATGACTGACGGGTCTAGGCAAACCTGACGAAACCCGCTGGTTGAAGCGTACCGGTCCAGTTTTGCCCCGCCATGAGTCCAAGGTTGATGTTGTTGGACGGATCTGAATGCGAACCGACCCGTTTCGACGGTCCAAACCCGGACCGCTGCTGCGTTACCCGGACCCATTCATAACAGTATGTCTAACAAGCAGCGAGAATTTGCATAATGCCTACACTGCTCCCATTACCTTTTCATCAGAGGCTGTGTCCATGACTGTTTTCCAGTTATCTTTGTAGCAATCAAGAAATGGAGCGCACATCACAGCCAGTGTTCTGATTATGCCCTGGCTCTCTGTTCCCTGCGAGGCACTGCGTTTGATTGGATCGAATGGTTTAGAGTAGCACAGGTGGCCTGGAAAATGTGGTACCGATGTGAATCAGTTGTCAAATTGATCCTCGACATTTGTTGCTTTCAGGTATTTGAGGAGCCAGTTCAATAAGTATTTAACTAAACCCATGAGCCGCTTATGCAATTCATCAGGCTGCCAAAGCCAATAGACATTGCAGACAAGGTATTGCCAGAACTGGTTTCGAATTGGATCTACACCAAGATTGTGCAGACCCTCAATATTAGTTTCATTGAGGAGCTCCAAGTGGACATGGTGATTTCGTCTGTTATTGAGTTGTCAAAATGTGCAATGCCCCGTCAGTGCAGCTCCAGGATTTCCGCACAATGGGCATGAACCATGAAAGACTTGTGCATCCATGAGGAATTCTGGAAATTCCCCAGCCCAGGGCGGCCAGAAGCAGATAACATTGTCTCGGGATTCCTTCAATACAATTCAATATCAAGCTGGGACCACATATTTCGAGATTTCAGAGTGAGGGCAGTACAGTTCCAGGCTCGCACTGCCATGCCTCGTCAGTATTTTCGGCATCTTTCACACATCAGGGGATCAGCCCAATGAGACTGCAGTCACGCATTTTAGGTGTGCAGCTGATGCCATTTGGAACATTACCAATTGTGAGATAAAGCAGTCCGGAAAGCTATTGGCCAAAACATACCTCAAGTGAGTCTTGGTGAATACACAAATATCTGGCACAATCGTCTGGCAAGCAGGAAGCCGGTCAAGGGAATCCCACCCTCAATCGCCTGTATTTGTCACGCAGTAAATTCGGCAAATTTCCAACACTGAGAGGTATACTTGTCCAAAATCAAAGTGTGTTTGACATGGGAGATGTACCGAAATGAACTGTGTACATTTGAAAATATCACTGTAGTGTAATATTCCAATGATATGTGAATAATGAGCAATCCAAATATCATTGCAGTGCTGGAAATCCAGTTCAGAGAGGAGCTTTCGCAAGGCATCTTCTGATTGACATGATTTGATATTGAAGTTGTCCAGTCCACACCTCAGAAGGTGATCTATGCAGGTTTTTGTTTCCTGGCTAACTGATTGAGCCTGTTGAAAGTCGTGTGCTGACTGAAATGGATACCATAAATTCCATTGTTCTGAGTACTTGCAATGCTTGTTGTACAATCCTATTGCTTTGCCATACGCTTTCCCGCAGACATTAACCACTCCAACTACCTGCCGATGATCCTTTTTCGTTGTTGAATCAGCGGTACATGTCACATCAGGCTTCTGGGGGTCTATCGTTTCTTTGTCAGGGGTATCTTCATGTAGTGGCATACAAGGTACATTTCCTATAGGTAGATCATTAATGTACTAGCTCATCAATGGCCATTCAGGTGGCCTGACTAAAGTTAAAGCTTGATGGCTAGGTTTGATCCCATCCTGCAGGTGGCAACAACCCATCAGGTAATAGCCTTGAATCCATCAATATTGGGTGATAATATTGATAGTGAGCCTCAAGTTGGTACTCATCCAATGATTTTGTTTTGAAGATATACCACCCAACATGTTTTCGACAAGCATTGACCATATTCGAGAAATGGTTGGTGAACATGCATTCGGATTGATTTCCACAATCCTTCAAGATGTCATATATAACCTCTGGGATCTTGGTTTGGAAGCGTGCTAAATCAAGTTTGAATGTCACATTCACAGCCACATTGCACCCTGCCAAATGAAAGGAGGGGGTAATATCAGGTGTCCATATGATCAGCATTTGTCATTAACTAGGATATATATATCACATCCCATTCAATAATCATGAATATCCTCTTCTGCAAGTTGTTACAAGAGAAGAGAAGATTTATTGTGTCATCTCTGCAATCACTACGATGGGCCTTATACTATGTCAGTGCGGCATGGTGCATTATACCTACCCTTGACACTCCCATCAGCTGATATTGAAAGTCGAATATCTTAATACAATGAATAGATCAGTTTCCTAGCGAGCTGTATGCCCACACAATGATTATCCAGAACTGATTGACTGGTATGATGGTTGCTTTAGTAATGATGCGTGACTGGAGTGTAGATCCTGAGCAGAATAGTGATGTTTAGACGAGGAGCTGAATAGGAAGCTATCAATTTCGCTGAGTGACCCACAGTCCTCCAATTGAATGAGGGTGCAAGGTGGTACACACACAACTTCTCTGTAATATCCCTTGTTGTGCTAACCTTTATGCTGGATATAGTTCTTGTTTTGTTCCTGGAGATGTGGTATCATATCCCTTGTATGACCATTAAAGTTATAGAAGTGTACAAAGTTGTGCATCTAGCCAATATCCAAGCAGATGAAGTCAAGCATATAACATAGAAAGGCGGGATGCATGTCATTGAGGATTCTTTTTCTCAGCCTGTTTGGTTTCATGGATCAAAGGTGTAGTGAAACACCACAGATCATGACAACAGAATGGGATGTAAAAAGCTCTGTATTCCACCAAAGATCACTGCTACATTGATTACGCTCTACCATACTCTGATTTATTCTATATCGCATCTCGCATCTACAGTGGTTTTCCAGCATCTTTGGTTGCAGAGCATGTTGATAAATGGATCTCCACCAAAGATAGTGAACAAGGCTCCACCAGGTGGTCTATTTGGCTCGCAACAATGCTGTGATAACCAATCAGAATTCTAAGATAATTGTTCACCACCTGCCACTGGGAAAGGCAGTCGATTTGGGAAACACACCAATGAATATCATCCGCTGCATGGGCATGGTAACTGGCCATCACCACGGCCATTTCCAGGCGCTCCTCAGTTCAATAACTATTCTCTATCCAACATGACACATCATTGCCAACTGACCACCCATGCAAGCCAATGATTTCCAAGTCACGGGCCACAGTGGGAAGGATATGACCACCACTGTTGTGGGTATGGCAGGTCTCAAATGGTCACCCCTCCGCACAGTCAAAGACAAGGCTGTCATTTCAAGGTGAACAGAGAGTGCATCCAGGACCGCCACCAATGAATCCAGTCAAATGGCCAACAGCTTCCAGCTCTCATTCTACAGCTGAACCTCTTTCTGGCACACCTGAGAGACCACCCATTAGCATCCCAACAAAATGATTCCAGCATCCAGTAGCACCAGGGGAACCAGATGCCCCAGCGATTGCGGACTCACCCCCATTGCCAGAAGATGCCTATGACGAACATGATGCAGATTATGAGGGCAATGATTCGTCGGACATAGGCGGTGCAGAAGGCACACCCCCAAACAGTCTGAAGCAAACTGAATTCTCTTCGAATCAATTTGGGAAAAACATGGAGTAGGGCAACTACAGTGCATTCAACAAGTGGAACAAAGTATGGGTCACTGGGTTTCTGGAGAAAAAGCACTGGTCCATTACCTAGGTGTAGAACCACTTCAAACATCTTCAAGATGGACCCCTGCACATGGAGGAAGTGGTACTAACTTCTTGGCAACATTTGAGACCTGGATGCCTTTGGGTAATTTCAATAATGCCAAACAAATTCTGTGGCAGTGGGTTAAGCTGATTGTGAACAAATGTCCAAGCGAAATTCTGGAGGCGAGAAGAAACGTAGGGCGCTGCAACAGGTGACCTCCAACCGATGTGTGTGAGTGCACAGACAAAATGGCGAGATGTGACCTCCCACAGTTGCTAATTACAACATTCATGGTTGTTATTCTCCGGGTATCAAATGGCCACAAAGAAATTTATCCCCTCATCAACTGCAAGTCGTGTATACAGGCATCAGGCAGTGGGAGGAGCTGATTGATTCCATCGACAATAACAGAGGTACAAATGAGCCATACATTCCAGCATCAATGATCAAGTGCACCTTCGAGCAGAACAAATTGGACATAGAGTATATGGCAGTATACACACTCCAGCAAATGATGAATGACCCGCTATATAGCCAAATTTCATACAACTCTTGCCTTCCACACGCTTTCAAATTGAAACTTCGACACAATCCAATAACATTTTCGGTTGAGACGAAGTGAGCTACAGCGAACGAGATTGCTGAGTATCCAATTGGATGAGTGGTGGTGATCACTGCCAGCCATGTTAAGGCTAGATTTGCACAATGGCTGATCATTGTACATTGACTTTGGAAAGTTTCAAAGAGGGTGGAAGAGCAGAGGGAGAGGAGGATGGTGGGCAAGGGAATGATACTTGTATTAATGTAAGCTCTGATTGAAGGAATAGAATTTATTGTATTCCATCCATATCTATTCATTCCAATGGTTACTTATCTGTGAAATACCTAACATTGCGATGAATTTCAGGAGCACCAGAGTTTGAGCCCATCTGCCTAGCTTACATCAGAGCAACTGAACGAGATCATTAAGTGTGAACAGAACACAAACAATTGTGCACAGGAGGTTCAGGTGAAAGGGAAATTCAGAAGCAAGTGGCAGATGGTGAGGAGGTCCTCGATCCAGATGATACCAGTTCAGTATTGAACTTTGTACCGAATGCATTCAATAATGAATTTGAATATGAGTGTCTTGATGAGCTACTTAGGCTGCTGAATGCCCATCAGATTTGCCAATCCAAAGCTGGCTGAGTCCCTGGCAATATGTATTTAATTCTAGGCCTGCCCAGAACCAAGGTTCTTGCCCACCTGGTTTGGGCAAGATGGTTCAGTATGAGGAGATGGGATGGAGATTCAGATATGCCAGGAGTGCCGGTGCCAGATAACATTGGACTTTGCAAGACTTTCACCTGAGTAACCGCTGCAATGATATGGAAATTGCTGATGGCAAAGGTTGTTATGAGGTTGCTGCTGTCATTATTGGGGGGGAATACCCCTGAAGAGTGGGTGAATATGGTGCAGAACGACTATCCTGGGATTATCAGTAGAGAACAGGAGTGCTATTTGTTGGAGACACAGAATTCTGTGCCTTGCCACCTTTTGGAGATCCCGACAACTCCACCTCAGGGGCACCCAGCTCTTACTTCAGCACTTGAAACAATTGTGGTGGATATAATGCCCAGAGTGGCAGAGACATTCAATAGTGTCATCGACAAGATGACAGATGGAACTGACTTCAATCTCCTGAACATGTTGCATGGTGAGAATGTAAATCACACCCACGAGGATCTGAACACCAGTATTGTCAAGTCAGAAAGCCGATGGAAAATCCACCCTGTTTTATGTGATACCTTAACATCCAGAGCAAAATAATCAACCAATGGCCAACTCTCATACTATTCAATCAGTTGTGGGATATTTGATGAGTCCCATCCGTTCAAGACTACTCACAGTGTTGGCTGGAAAATAGCGATTCAAGCGGAAATTGGATTCAAACTTCTTGTAACAGCTGAGCCAGGATTCCGTTCACTTCATGACTGGTGTTATCAGACGATGTGGATGTTTCCAGGCTCACCTGAAGATCTACAAAATGATACACTAATTAAAAGCATGGTGCAGAGGCAGTGTAGTCTGCGGTGAAGAGTTTGATGCATGCTATCCAGACAGAACATGAAGAAACTCAACAGGATGCGGCGATGCAGACGATTCAGGTTCCAAAGCTTTCAACTATACATATGTGGTCAAAATTGAAACTAGCCAATCGAATACCACTCATTCGGATACCAAAGGAGAAGGCATTCCTCATTAAAATCCAGTGGACTGGGAATCAGCAACCAGAATTGAAGACTCTTGTGGAGAGATTCACTTTATGGCGTGCTTCAGTAGCAGGGAGGATTCAAACATGGCAGCTAGCATGTTGTTCATGAGTGTTGGGGGACACGGAGGATCGCAATGACAGTTCTGGACAATGGTATGATTCCTGGCCACTTGATACTTGGGAGGATTGTGTGATTTTGTGATGGCTGAGAGACGCCATTCTGCCAATGGTTGTCAAAGAACCTGCTGAGTATCCCGAACCTGATCAAGATGACGCATCAGGAGAGACACTCCTTCCAGATCAAGAGAGAAATGACACTGCACTCCCCAGTGCACCTCCTCTACAAAAGGCAGTGCTGTTGTGTCCTCTTCCTGGCCAAGTTGATTATTTCAAGTGGTGGCTAATGAAGTATTTTGCGGATCATATGGATATATTCCACATGTATGCTGAAATGGGCAACAATGAACACACAGAAATACTGCACAAATTCCAGGATTCACAAAATCCCACAGTATTCGTAACTACAGCCACTGTGGGTGGGATTGGTCTAAATCTTACAGTAGCAATGCATGCGGTGATGACTCAAAAGCGCTGGGTATTGAATGAGCAGTGGCAGGCATTTGCGCAAGTTGTCAAGTTAGGACAAAACAGAGTACCACACAAATGGTTACTGAATACTGAACGAGGCGGCTATGATAACCATGCGAGTAATCTCGATCAACACAATGGAGTGACACATATGAGAGTCCTGCATGGCTTGATGAGTCGACCTAGCATCATGAGGTCAATGATTAAATGCATTCTGGAGTCTCTTAAGGACTATATGAAGCCGCTGACAGCAAACAGAAACACCTTGCGGTCTGATCAACCATTATCTTAGATTGTTAGAATGCTTCATCAAGGTACTCCTCTTCAGACATTCAACCAACATAATCTTTTTAACTGATACAAATAGTCAAAAAGGTTGTTTGTAAAGCATACTATACTACACAAACTAATCTTTTCTCCCTTGCATTGTGACATGCAATAAAGTTCTGATGTTGCAATTGTTGTGTCTTAAATGAGAAATACCTAGAGTGGGATTTTGTTGGTGTTCTTGATTAATATTAATGCCTAATATGAGATGAAGTCAATTGATAAGCTACATTGCAAGCTCCCAGCTGGCCTATCTCATGATACATGGCATATGTCCAATTTTGAGGATGATGCAGCAAAGGGCTTCCAATCTTTCATCGGTTGCGAAGTTGAGTTGCCCCAGAAACCTGAGGCCATGTATCCCTTTCGAAGGCAAAAGTATGGAAAATGCATAATTCAACCACTTTCAGATAGACCAGGGAATAATAGGCATATGTTATGAGAATTGTTGCAACACATTGAGCACTGCATATTTGCCAATGCCATTTGGCAATAAAGTCACTATGGGCCATATTGAGTAGCTGTGTCAGAATATGAGACACCTGCTCACTGATATGTGGCATTGTCACACAGTTTGCTAGCATATCATTGAAGTTTAGGTGCACCGGAGCATCCACAGCCTATGTCTTGTGTCACGTTGTACCAGATTCAGCATACCATATTAGCCAATCCCATTTGGCAATGAGACAGTATATGTGATATTGAGTGTTTGGGTCAGCATATGAGACACAACTCGCTTATCCAGGGCAAAGCTGCAGCATTTGCTGCCATATGATCGAAGTTAATGTGCAGCACTGAGTTCTGGGCACATACCATTATGACCAATCAATTACTGCATATTTGCCACTCCCAGTGGCAATAATGACAGTCTAGGCAATATGAAGTAATTGTGTCAGAATATGAGATACAGGTTCACTAATTCATTGCGGAGCTGCAGCTTTTGCTGGTGAATAATCGAAGTTCTGGTGAGCTGGAGAATCCTGGGCATATCGTTATGACAGATCTAGCACAGAATATCTGCCAATCCCAATTGGCAATAAAGACTGTCTTGGTGATATTGAGCACCTGTGTCAGAATATGAGACACAGGCTCACTGATTCGTGGTACAGCCACAGCATTTGCAGATATATCATAGAAGTTCAAGTAGACATCAGCTGCGCGTCACGGAGAGTCTGTTACAGAGACGTGGCTCCGGTATTCATGGCTGAGGTGCAGCTTTCGCTGACTGGTATTTTCTGTCATATGATCGATGTTTAGGCCCAACTGAGATCTGCAATCCAGTCCAGAATAAGGTTGTTGGATTTTCATGAAGCCAGCTTTGACAAGTTGCAACTCATTATGAATGTATCATGCCAGCCCAGGTACACCATAAAACTGACAAATACGCCGCCAAAGTGCATGTACCTCTGTTCATTGTGCACATTATCTTTTAATTTTTTACATTCTTTTCATGTTTTCTCTGACTTTGAATTCATGGAGACTGTGCACAGAGATTGTTATCTATCAAGACACATTATTTTAGGTGCAGGCAGCTCATCCGGCTTGGCCTCTACTACTAAATGATTCTATGCTTGAACGGTAAGTGAAGGCCACCACTAACACACCTTAAACTGTTAGATCCATGTCAACTGCCCATTACAGAGAGGTAGCCCTGCACACCTAAACCGCAAATGCACAGATCTGGTCAATTAGTACCCTCCCTTTACTCAATATTGACTAAGTAGATTGTTTGGACCTATGTATCAAAATCCTAAAATAGCTTCCAGTAAGTTCAGGCTCTGCCTGACAAGGTGGAGCTTGAGAGTGAGGATATTCAAAGACAGATTCTGCTCAACGACTCTGCAAGATGGCCGGCAACTCCCACTCACCCATGTACTGCACTTATCCAAACAGGCCTAAGTCCTCAATTGTTTGGATGCAGACTTACCTGGATTTACACCAAATGTATATTTGGCAGGCCAAAACTCATATCTGAAAATAGATTATGTGAAATAATTTCCATCATGAGTGAAGTTCAAAGAGAAAGAATCTTGAATGCATGAGTTCAGACATGACAGCTTTGAAGAGTGCAATTAACTTTCAGAGAAAGATGAGCGCCCAATCCCAGGCCTTTGAATCTAAGCATAACCATGGAAAGTTCAGTGCACCTCAATTCCCGGAACTGCATGCATGTAATCATGATTCTTCTTCCCGCTGTGAGACGACACCGCACTATGCATCCATATCCTTGTTGCGTAATGCTTTCAATCCCAACTTGTATTGTAAGTCAACATTGTAGCAGTGAGACTCACAATGAATATGTGATTTAACAGTGACCAATATGTAACATGTTTGTCTCAAAATCAGAATGTAAGAGAGTATTTATATCCAACTTGTTAGCAATCTGGGCATTGACAACTGCGTCAATCAATAAGATTACCCCTGAATCATCCATCATACCTTACCATTCTTCCTCTATGCCTTTATCTTTCCTTTGTATATCCAATTCTTTCCCTCCTCCATTATCTGTAATATTGTTTCGAAGGATATTCTACCAACATGGCCCAGATGAATGCATGGAATGGAAGTTATGCTTACCATATGGCCTTACCGGCAGCTTACTCTGCCGTAGCATCATAATAGAATGGAATGTAATGAAAATACATGTGTCCTTCTGGCGGATATGCCACATATGGCAATTCATCTTTCTCCTCAATTGACAACAAACTGAGTGTGAACAATTGCAACTCAGCTGTTACTCTCAAGGTCCCAAATTGACTCAGATCTGCTGCTTCTTAATGCTGCACTGATTCGAAGCGTAGCAGTCACCGGAAATGTTTGAATGTTCACACATAATTACTCCATTTACAGAAGTCACATGCAGGGGCATGTGTTTTCAATAAGGTTCTCAGTGCTCCATTTCGCAAGCACGAAGGGTTAGTTCATGTCATGAGTTTTGTTCCAGTGCCTCTGGTTCTGTTCTATGTGTATTGGTGTTAGCTGTTCTCCAATTCTTGCATTTATATAGAGTGTTGTTGATAGGAGTTGCTAACATTCGGCATTAGGAATCCATCGATTCTGGACCACCTGACCAGGCATCCATCTATTCTGGTGCACCTGACAACATCCTAAAGCTCAACATTGGACTCCCCTCCTCAATATAAATAAAAACCATTAAAGTGATCTCTCCTAAACAAACCAAGGCGTGCCTTGAATTGCAATCTCCACGACTATATACAACTTCTTCCACTATAATTCCCATTATTCTATTGCACTTAATCTTATATTTACTGCTCCTACACTCTCTCCCACATTCCCCAACTTGCAATCTTCATTACTGCACATAAAACCTATGCCCAGCCGGGTGAGGAATCACTATTCACTGAAGGACCAAGAAGCACACCTTCAGAGAGCACTAGCATTCAAGAAAGCAGCAAATCATTATTGTTCATCAGATGTTTGCCTTCCAATTGCCTACCTTTGTGCATGTGATTGGGGATTACTAATGTGCGCGATTTCATTAATCAAGAAGTCTGACGATACTGTTCTGGTTATCGGTGATGACGAATGTGAGGACACCACAGAAACCACCTTCTCATCTGAGATTGAAGAAACCTGTTCAAATCACCAACTGGAGGTCCAACTTCTACATGAGGTGCACCGAGAAAAGTCATTATCAACTACATGGGTTCCACTTCCAAAGACATGGAGCTGTGCCAATACTGTCATTGCATGCCCTCCACTTCCAATTTCCTGAAATCCAGCAGTGGCAATGGCACCACCATGGCTCAAACGACAAAAGTCAACCCCCATCAACAAATTATCTGAGTCTGCCCATGCACCATCTGCCTAGGCACTGCCACCACGCAAGGGTAGTGGAGACCAGAATGTTCTGCAACCTCATGCCAGTGGAGATAAGAACGTTCGCCAACATGAATGGGCTACTGTTGAGATAGCGAAACAGTTCACAGTGGCAATCATAGTCATGATGACTCCTTGGCCAATCTCATCCAGTGGCAAGTACTCAATGGTTGAAGAAGCTCGGAAAGTAGCCATTGAAGCTCAGGATCTTCAGCAGGCATTAGCAGGTGAACCTGAAGGTGCACCATCGTTGTGTCAATTGCCTGGTGGGTCATCTCTCCAAACTGACCTGCAAACACCATAAGCTGTAAGTCTTGGACTCTGTTTAATGCATGTCTATGAGATGTACAATATTGACTGTGGGCCAAGATATATGGAGTTAAAACTGAACATAAGTACAATTCGAGGACGGTTTGCAGATGGGGCACATTGAAATGTTGTGTGTACCTAAAAGTTGAATTTGGGCTCAGAGAATAAGCTTCGGATCCAGGTTAAGGAGCTCCTGTTCGATGATGAGTATTTCTCAACAATGGTGAATGATAGGAATCCATGGTTCACCCGAACGGAAGTGCTTGATAATATTCACGATCAATACTTTTTCACTGCTAATAGCTCAGAGCTCCTGCCTACCATATCCCATTGCTTCCAACATCTCGCTCCGCAGACCGTAGTGCTGGCAGCTGTATCTATTCATTGTCTGCTGTCTGAATATGCCAGTAGAAAGAAGGCCACAGTTATGTTTTCTCAAAATGAAAATTGCGGTACATTGTGCACATCCCCTGTGTTGAATTTCACTCCAAAAGCTTCTGCACACATCGATCACACATTTGTAGACCGCTTGATTCCCCGCCTGCATGGCAACTCTGCTAGAATAGGCTCTCCACCATCCCTGGCCGCACTCCTCAGCCTTGATTGATGCACAAATATTTCATTGCTCTGTCGATTCCTCCTCTTTCAGTGCTCCTCTGCTGGGATCACCACTTGTTAATCCCATCTGCCTGAATCAGCGCCCCTCTATTTCATTCAGTTCTCCTCCACTCGGGATGGGAGCACCTGAAGTCCCACTGATGCACCTTGGTCAGGATTGTCCCTTCTATATTGGATTTTGCACTCAGTACCTCCCCCATTTTTGGCACTCCTCATCTGGGATAACACTCCCCGAAGCCCATCAGTGCTCCTCTGCCGGGATTGGGGTACCTCTGATTCATCCTGCACTCTTTACACCCCCAGTCAGTGCTCCTCTACTAGTAGGCACACTACTCAATCCCCATCTGCACTCGCCGGCCTAGAAGTGATGCCCAGGATTGTCATTCTGCAATTCTCCGACACCTTCTGTGTACCGTTAGATTCTACCCAGCACTCCCCATCTGGTTTTCCACCTTTCCTGGTGTTTGCTCCCCTTTTTCATCTCAATATATCATTTTGCCTTTCAAACCCCTATTGAGATTTGCAGTGGGCTATCATCTCATTACACAATTGTTAGATATCACTGGTGTTAGCGAAGGGTCTGGGTAACCTCCTAGTGGTCGGCGTTCGGACCACAAACACGGGTTAGTTTTGCCCCTGACCTCTCCAAAAACGTGACACGCTGACTCTTGGCAGGTCAAACCTGTATCCGGACCCATTATCCTGCGCGTTTTGCTGCATTTGGCTCGACCTGTCAGTTCCAATCTCCAGTTCTTCTTTTCGGGTTGTTCTATTTCTTGTCACATTAAGATATCCTACTGTTAATCGCAAAATATTAACGATGGTACGTAATTGTCTTTTGTAGATGTATTGACTGCCTTGATCATGAAAAACAGAAGAGACACACTCCCTACCACATCCTCCAAATGAGTGTCAATGGAGCGTCAATGAAGTTTAATGTTGCATTATGCGTAATATGAGTGGCAATTCGTTGCGAACATTCATCAATGAGGTATTGGCTGCCTTGATAGGCAAAAGAGGAAGCGACACTCTCCCTGCCACATCTCAAAAATGAGAATCAACTGAGAGTCAACCATTTTGGGTCTCGTATCTTGGCTAGTCTAAGTAGCACTTGATTGCAGACAACTATAAACCAGGAGTTGGCATCCTTGATATGCAAATAAGCAAGAGATATTCCCATGACAGCCTCCCGGACAGTAACTATTTATTTCATTTCCAATGCTGCAACTAAGAGTTCTTGAGCATTTTAGCCTATATAAACAGTCAAAACTTTGATTATAGACAATAATGGCCACATCATGCTTGGATTACCCATGATAAAAGGTCAAAAATCATCGACCCTCCATTGATGCTCATCTGCAAGATGGGACAGGGAGCGTCTCGCTTCCTCTTTTGACTATAAAGTTGGCTAATACTTTGATTATGTATAGCAACGATCGAATCACATTTTAATTACCTGACTTACAACACCCCAAGTCATTAATGCTCTGTTGACGCTCATTTCCAGAATGGGGTAGGGAGCACGTTGTTTTCTCTTTTGCCTATAAAGGCGGCCAATACCTCATTTATGAATGGCCGCAACCAATTGCCACTCAGATTACCCAAGATGCAAGACCAAAATTCATTGACTCTCCGTTGACGCTCATCTTGCCATGGGTGTATCACACATATGCAATCATTTCATTTGGCATAGTATATCATTCGTGGTGTTTTGGTAGCCATTCTATCATCTTCATGTACTTTCTCCTTCATCACTTTGTTGTTCTTTAATAATACATATAACTATATCCTTTATAATATACTTTAAAGTGTCTGCAAATTGTATATAATAATACACTCCAAAATCACATTCCTTTCTAACAATGCTCGTCTCCACTTGCGGGTTTGCTTATTAGGCTGCTGTCATCTGCAAAATGGATGTCAGCTGCATTACCACGCTGCAGATAGTGTACTAAGCAGTGGATATTCCTTCATCAGTCAGCAAATCTGGATTAATATCTTAATCAAGCTTGCAATCCTTGCCATATGCATCAACATCGAGAAATGGAGTGCTGGGAAGAGGAGGATGTATATACACCTATCCAGATGGCACACCTTCGATTTCGGAAGCATGAGCTCTGTCATTGTCACTGGGTGGCACAAGTGGCGTTCAAGGCGGAGGTGGCATCAGTTCTGGTGTCAGCTGTCTGAGTCGGTCTGGTCGAGGTGTGCAAGTGCATTTGCGCCCCCAGCCTGTCTGCGTAGTCTGTGTGGTGCCAGTTTGGCTAGGAAGGCAGCCAGCCGTTTGATTTTCACGCACTATAGCCAGGTGTCTTTCCATAGCAGGCTTCACATGTCTATGCCCAGGAACTGAACTTCCCGAATCTTTGCTTCTGGGACTTTGGCACAAGTTTCCTTGCTCAGGTATTGCGTTTCCTTTATTCGAGAGCCCTAAGGCCCTCCTTTGGCCACGTTGGCCATATTCAATGCAAGGCACATGTCGGACTATTCTAGCTGTACCCAACCTCGTTGCCTTGCCATAGTAGCAGTCATGTCAATACTCTACAAGAACTTAGTTGCTGCTTCTACAGATGAGATTTTGCTATTAAGTCTACCATATACCCTTCCGCAGCTTCCTCTAAGGTGTTTACAGCCAGTTTCATCCACTCTCAGGGACGCTTCTCACGAAACTCATCTGTGATAATCCAACAGCTGACAACATCATGACATTCAATTTCATGGACAGTGCAGACAAATGGCTTGGATGACGATGGAGGTTTCACCCCTCAGGAACATAACAATCGGACATGTAGCTGTCTAGATACACCAGCTGTGTATTATATTGTTAGTTGAAGGCTGTCTAGCTCAAAATGGATTAACTCGCATCATTTTGCATGCTGGTTCTTATTCTTGCTGCGTCCTGTTTTATGGGCCATTTTGAAATGTGTGTCCTGGGTCATAGTTGGGGTGGCTGCATTGGCAGCATCGCAGTCGACTAACTGCTGTCTGCATTGTTGCTGTGTCACACCGGGTGGTGTATTGGAGGAAGCGTTCATAGGTCAGCTCCATTCCGATCCACTCACGCCTTGCTGAGCTGTTTGTGCAGCCATGATATGGTGGTATGGAACAGGAGACAAAGATGATAATGAAACAAAGTGCGAAGTGCTGAGGAATTTATAGTTCACTTCAAGTCAAAATCAAATGAGTTACAGCCTGCTTGCACATTACACTCTTGATGAATTCTACTGCATATAACTTCAGGTTGCACTGGTTTCCAACCATCTGCCGGTTTGCAGCCAGTCGGTCAGATGTTGTTTGCGTTGTTACCGGGTTAAATCGAGGTTACCGGCTGCCGAAATCCCATGTTTGAAAAATTTAAAATGCACATTCTTTGACAGAAAGGACATCTGATGATGTTTGTCTGAAGACATCCCAGGGATCTTTCATGAAACAGAATCTAATCATTATGTAATGTTGTACAGTTAGGATTACTATTTCTAATGTAGTAATGGTCCAAACGCAGATTTGGCTTTGTTCAAGTTGATCAAGCATACCAACCTTGACATAAAAGACGCAGCTTGCCTCCATGTGGTCCATCTCATGCAACATCCAACATCTCTCCCAACAACAACGTCAACACAAAATAGAATGGTCAATGCTCCGAAATTGAACCTTTCGCCATATCCGGCCGGCAAATACAGTCGATATATGAAGCCCTGTACCCGACAACATCATCAAGGGAATGAAGGCAAGAGCAGCATCGTAGCAGACAGGGTCCGAGCCCAAGTCGCGTGGCGCAGCTTACAATCTAACAAGAATCTTGCAGGGAACAACCTACGCGAAATGCCCTTCTTAAGCAACAAAGAGAAGGACAAATTCATCGAGCATTACGTGGATAGAGAAACCATGGTGGCAACAAAGTGAGTTGAAAATGCAGAGACAGCGAATAAGCAGCAGCTGGAAGAAATGAGAAATGCTGAAAAGGGATATTTGACAACCAGATAACCAACAAAAACATATGAGGAGATGATGAATTCTGTTGGAGATAGTCTGAGCGATCTTGCAAGTTCCGACAGTGAGGAGGATGAGGATGGCGAGGAAGATGATGAAGAAGGTACAGAGCAGGGCATGTCGAGCGAAGATTACAAACCTGGCTGGGTGATAGGCACCATCTCTCAAATGGTAGAGTATCGCATGGAGAGTTTTTGGCAAAAATAGATGAAGCTTTAGGAATTGACACAACCAGGATGGGGAGACGCAGCTGACAGCTTCCGTTAAAGATCTAAGCAGTATGGGACGGCCAAATTGAAGGTTCTGGTAGTCCTTCAGTTGCCAATAGAAGATGATGGTGCCGCATCTGCACCAGCTACATTTGGAGTGCTTATGGAGACTGTTGATATTGTCCTCGGCAAACTGGCTATGGCGCAAGGGCCTTCAGGACTGGGACGTAGTCATATAACACTAGGTTCCCAGACACCAGAGAAACACAATCACCTTCCGTCCCTCGCATCCGACGCAGCATCCGATTGGTCACCAAATATGAATGCGTAGCCTGTTGAACCCGTAATCTCTCACCTCTGCATAAAGCCTCCCTAGCTAATTACCCTATGGAAATATGATTCAGATGAAGAAATGATGATGGCTTCTGGATTGCCAGAAGAGTAAATGGGCACATTGCTAGTTTCGACGATGCCTCCATTCGAAAAGCAATTCATTCTCCAATTTTGCTATGTATCAGCTTTCCTTGATTTCAGTGACCAAATTATGAGACATGATAATTTGGCTGTGCATGTGCAAGGGTTGTATGGGCCATGAGAAAGACCTAGACTCCAACCTGAGTTGATAGACAACCAACAAACTTGATATCATCTAGGCTGTTACTGCTAAGTATGAAAGCTACAACTACATTTGAGACAAAATTTACTAACAACCTTGAAGTCAGTGAGATCATATAAGCCATAGAAGGAGCGGTCAAAACCCAACACAAATGTGTATGAATGACAACCATCATGTTGCATCCGTACATGCATCCAACTGAGTAACTCTCGACACAGATGTGGTGCACATGGTCGAGATTTGGAACACTGCTCATGGTTGGTCATGGAAATCAAAGAGAAGGAGCTAGATGAAGAAAGGTGAGAAAGTTGGGCTATATATCTCAAAAAGTTGTATATGGATCGGCATGCGATAAGTTGCCGGCCGAATTCACCAGAACGTGATAGGCCTATGTCATATATCACTCAGATAACATATATAGTGGTGGATCAAAAATTGAGAGGCCTCGAAGGTTTTGGATGCAAATGATTTTACATTGGCACAATATTTTGGCTGTCAGTAATGACTGTATGCATTTTTAGATACAATTGTTGAGCATACAATGACTGTTAGTATGTCATTGAGGTGAGTGTCAACAATTTTTAGTCGTACATTTTCAGCCATCAAAGCACTGCATAGTCACATCCTTCCGAAGTGATTGGATTGGCCGTTGTCATAGTTAAAACAGAATGTGATGCGCTCGTTGTCCCATCCTAGAACAGAGCAATACCTGTGAGTCAGTGAATTTTGGCCTTGTGAGTCTGATGACAAAAAAAGACTTGGTTGCTGAGATATATAATCAAAGTATTATCTGTCTATTTAGGCACAAATGCTGGCAACGACATAGCTACTATTGCCTAAAAATGACTGTCAATGGAGCGTCCATGCTTTCTGGTCTTGCATCTTGAATTATCAAAGTACTGTGCAACCACATTAACCTATAATCAAAGTATTGGCCGCCTTTATGGGCAAAAATGCTGGTGAAGATATAGCAACTACCTCCTAAAAATGAGTGCCAATGGAGCGTCTACAATTCTTGGGCTTGCATCTTGGAAAATCCAAAGGCTATGCAACAAACATCCCATATTCCGAGTATCGGCCACCTATATGAGCGAAAATTCAAGTTATGATATCGCTTCCACCTCCTGAAGATGAGGGTCAATGGAGTGTCAATGATTTTTCATCTTGCATCTTGGATAATCAAAGGGCTGTGCAACGGCATCAACCCATAATCAAAGTATTGGCCTCCTTCATCGGCAGAAATGCTACTGACGATAATGCTACTAGCTCTTATAAATGAGCATCAACTGAGCATCAACTGTTTTTCATCTTGCTTCTTGGATAATCTAAGGGCTGGGCAATGGAGTTAACCCATAATCAAGGTATGGGGCACCTTGATGGGAACAAATGATACTGACAATATCGCTACCGCCTCATTAAAAATCAGTGCCAACTGAGCATCAACAGTTTTTGTGGGGGCTCAGGAAGCTACACAGCAACGAACTGCATTGCATTGTTCCTAAATTGAGATTTTAATGGTTAGTCATTTCAATATGTTTTTTTATACAACTTCACAAATATGCATGCAATGTCTCACACATCTGACTTTTTCCTTGCTTGTAGCTCTAGAGTCAAGATTTGTGAAGCAGCTTTCTACTTAACTATAATGTACCTTTTGACAGTCTCTTAAGTCAGTGTACCCAGCTTTCAAATTCCTACCGGGATGTCAGATTCGGCATTTTCGAATACCTCATTGTTAGAGGTTACAGTATCTTCGAAAAATGAACATGTCTGTGTTCGCAATTTGAATGACTTTACTTTATCAATCATAATTGAGGCTGGGTGGGCTTCAATGAATGTAGGCACGACGGGTTCTATTGGCTGGAATTATTCTAGACATGCTCCTTTGAGGCGTTTCGATTTTCACTGAGCAATTGAGGAGACCAGCCACTGTGGCATCATATCTATCATTTGCCATCAAGTTCTTTGCCATCCTTCAGATCATGGGACCAGGTCAATGTGAAACCACTTGCTAGCAAATGTACACAATGAAAAGTTATACAAATTAACACAATCGGAAGTGACTGAACTGACTAGTTCAATGGTCGATGAGACATCATTGGCCATACTGAAGAGAGAAGGAAGACGAGGAATTACTATAGTAAGTTCCCAAAGGAAATTTATATTCGACAATTAGTTTTTATCCATAATAACTGAATTGACGGACAAAATACTCCAAACTGGCAGCTCAGGACTTTGTAACTTCCGAATTTCACCAAGTCACCTGCAATCTTTACCTGCTGTTAGGATTTTTTTCAGCTCATGTGCCGTGGAATGCTATATTAAAGCTAGCGCTATGAAGGTCATATAACACATTACAAAGCGAGCTGGTGCTACCATCAGCCCCCACCATTTGCATGTTTGCCGGAGGGAACACTCACTGACAGTGGATGCAATTATGAAGCAATTTCCGTCAAGAAATGAACTTGGATTAGCTTTAGATGGGTGGACATCCATGATCAAATTGGCCATAACGTCAGTCAATGCTTACTATGTGAATCAAAATCGCCCGTTACATGATAGACAACTCACTTTCGAAGAGGTTAATTGCCTATTCATTTCCTTATTTGCTAGCTAATTAACGATGCAACATCAAGGGTCAACATACTGGAGCAAGGCTAGCCATACAGATGAGGGAAGTTCTTGATTGTTTTGAGCTTACTGACAGCTGTTTTCTTGGAATTAAGACTGTTCACATTCCTGCAATTTATACAATGCCTCGGGAACTGCAATCGACCATTGAGGCCCCCGGACTTGAGTGGCCTGTTTTGAGGATCCACATACCATGCATGGCGCACCTCATGCAGCTGGGTTGAGGTGCATTCATGAGCAGTCTCGATTTGAAAGGCCACACCGAGTCTTGGGAATCCCATGAGCACGATCAGGAATTGGGAGAGAACGAATGCATAGACATTGGTAAGGGTCGAACATTACGAAATGAGAGAAATGCTACAATCAACAAGGAGTTGGGCATGAGACCAGGTTTAGCAAAGATAATTGTGAATGTATGTATTTCAAGAAATTTTGAAAGTCCTGAAACTGACCTTCATAGAGCAGAGAATACTTGCTATATCAATTACGCTGACACCACATCATCGGAAAGAGTTCATTGACTGTCAACAAGCGACAGTACGAATCGCAGTAATACATATTATCCATGTGAAGACAGGGTGGAATTTGACACTGCAGTTGCTGCAGCGAACATACTGATTTCAAGAATTCACACGCGAGTGGCTCATGAATCCAACATACAGTCAACACCAGCCGCTCTTCACAACACAGGATGAATGGACAATCATCAAGTATGTCATGGAAGATTTATCGCCATACTGATACTGGACCTTGTGGATGTTGAAAAGGCATATGGTTACCCTGCGTCACATGATCACTGTGTACAGTGACATGTTCGATTGTATGGATGGTGTTATGGAGCTTTCGCTGAGAAGAAGACGCAATGGATGGGAGACTTCTACTTCGCCATGAAGGTTGCGTGACAGAATCTGTCCACATATTATGCTAAAGTGACTCCAATGACAGATACGGTTATTGAGTCAGCGCATACCTCGAATCTTTTTGGGAGTTGTAATCGTTTTGGAAGTGGGACAAATAAATGGATATCAATCCCGAGGACAAGACATCTTTACAACCCAATACCATAAGGTGTTTGTTAAGTATGTGGAGAATGAATACTGTGCCGAACATAGTCATTTGCATGTCATTAAACCCAAAACCATACCGAGCAACTATCTCTTTCCCTCCTCAACAGCTTCTGGAACTGATCAATCATCTTTTAATCCATCTGATTCGTCCAGTGAAGATGAAGAATACTTGAGGATTGATAATGTGGCTGAAACAACCCCCGGACGAAGCGATCCCGTGGCACACTTATTGACAGTTGCAACGCTCTATTTGAATTCACCGCCTGAATACCCAAAGACCTGGGGGCAAGTGAATCTGAATCTTAATGATTACCACTATGACCCAATGGAGATTGGCAGTACATTTCGAATACCGGATATCACCAACAGGTGGAGTCAACCAGAGGAAACACACTCAACATACGCCGGTTGATCAAATGTGGGACATGGCATATTCTCTATCATGCCACACGGTGTCAGAGTGGAGGCCGGCTGTTCCCATTGGCAAGATGTTATCAGCTGGAGGCAGACACAAACCACAGGAAAGACTGTTCGTGAAAAAGTCATAGTAAGGCAGTTTGCTTGAGCCTATGACGGGATCTTGGCAGGCAATGACCCAGCATTGCAAATGATGAAGAATGAAAACGACTTGGAAATGTTGAGAGAGGTGTAGAATAGAAAATTGCACAGAATGGCCCAGGTCCACAACATTTTGGAGATGTGGCAGGGCAGCCAACACCTGTGTGCTACAGACAGAATCTCATTTGCAAAACAAGCAGATGACAGCCATAGGATACATTTCAGATACTGAAGAGATCATCAAATCATCCTGGTCACTCTTTCAACAGGATGGTGTGGCTGCATATAAATTGTCGGAAAGATCACTCTTGCCACCAGCTTCGTTGGCAATGGACCTCCCTCAAGGACAAACTCAAGTATCAAATGTCCACCAAATGAAAAGATTCCACCGTCTTCCTGCCAAAAGTGATGAGGATAGTGCAGCTGAATGCATTTCGGATACGGAACATTGGCTTTACCACTTCGATAATCCAAATGACAGTGAAGACAATTGGAAAGCAGACGTTGAATCCTATATAGAGCAAGACAATGGCATCTAGGATCCAGACAGCCCAGAGCAGCGGGTTGTGAGTGCCTCACCAAATGTTCCCAGATTGATTCGGCCAACACTGAAGTCAAAGAAACAGGCTGAAAAAGGGTTGGGGATGGTCAATGCAATGGATACTAGGAGGAATAAGGGAAACAAGAAAAAGTAGGATGGAATGTGTCAATATGTTTCACCAGGTTCTTCATGTTGCGTGACCAAGAACTTCATTTAGAGGTGTATTATGAGAGAATAGTGCACAGTAGCATGTGAATATCAGTTGCTAAACAGATGTATAGCGGGCGAAATAGATTGTTTAGCAAGATATATAAATTTCATTCGAATCAGTGCAAACAGTGCAAGAATATCAATGCTCTTGGCCTTGCCAAAGGGCCGAGTCTCAATCAGTCAGAAAGGCAAACAATCAGTTCTCATCATTATGAATACAATTATTGATGGCAGCAGATTTTGACTGGACAATACATTAAAAGCAGCATCAACGGAGTGTCAACAATTTGTGGTCTTGTAAGTAAGGTAATTGCAAAATGACTTGGTTGCTGTTATGCATAACCATTGTATTGGCAGCAGTTGGACCGATCCTGGCACAGAGGAAGGCATATGTCGACGCATGGTGTAGCTGCCAAATTTGTGATGGGTATATTGACTTGTCCATTGATCTATTTGACAGGTACAAGTAGAGTGAATGGGGCTCCGCCGCATAACACTAACCCAATGCCACGTGATAACCGCACTCAATGTCCACTCAACACTCCTCCAGGGTGGTATCACGACCGTAAGTCTAAACTATACAGAAATAAACAAAAACCAAAGGTAAACCGTGCCAAGCTCCTCCCAAGTGATCTTCCAAACCCAGCGCTCCTCCGAAGTGTTACCAAGCCCACAGCTTCACTGAAACGATTATTCCCCCATCTCCGAAATCACATCTGATTCGCAGCACAATATCATGGGCTTCAGCCTGGACTGGTCAGTCGGTTTCTGCACTTTCAATTTCCAGTTGACTCCTCCTCTGACGGCGATGATCAGTCCGGCTCCTTCTCTGATGAGAGCCCGCAGGTGCTTCCCATACACTCCCGAGATTCCCGTCAAGGCCTGCCAATTCCCATGTGAACGAGGATTTCTTGGATTTGTCGATCACTGCCGGTGGATCTTCCTCATCCTCATTGTTATCCTTACTCTCATCGTCCTCATCATATGCATCGCTAGAACCCGTGCCATCCTTCCATTGACCTGCGGAATTACCACCGGAATTACCACCGGCTACTGGTCGCTTGTTCGCGGCAGTGGGTGCAATTGGTACCAATCTTTCCTGTTTGTTCGTTGGTACTCCGGCTCTAAGATGTCTATATAGACGGGCTCACACCCCCGAGTTTGGAAGAAAGCGAAGGGAGTGGTTATACCGAAGCCAAATAAGCCAGATTACGGAGTTGCCAAGGCATATAGGGTGATAACGTTGTTAAATTGTTTGGGAAAAGTGGTCGAGAAGGTAGCAGCCAATGCAATAGCAGAGGAATGTGAGCGGAGGAGGTTACTTCACGACGGACAGTTCGGATGCAGGAAAAGAAGATCAGCAATAGACGCGGTTGGAAGGTTGATGAAGAGAGTTGAAGAAGCGTGGGGGAGGGGGAAGACCGCGGCAGTGCTGTTGATGGATGTTAAGGGAGCCTTTCCACATGTGGCAAAGGGAAACTTAATAAAAAGTATGGAAGAAATGGGGTTTGAAGCCGACCTGGTGATGTGGGTGGAAAGTTTCATG
>Ga0307512_10001029_pt1 | contig 40889 bp, 38 predicted proteins | sample 14_EM_MG_FD_200267 | JGI IMG/M metagenome (GOLD analysis project Ga0307512, IMG submission 200267) | Populus trichocarpa ectomycorrhiza microbial communities from riparian zone in the Pacific Northwest, United States - 14_EM | ecosystem: Host-associated > Plants > Roots > Unclassified | place...
AGCCCACCCTTCCCCTCATCTCCCTTCTCCACGTCCTTCTCTTGCTTCGGCTGTACCTCCAAAAAACTCTGTAACGTCGCGTCTACGTCCTCCTCCTCCTCCTCCTCCTCATCATCATACGAAGAAACATCCGTACTCCTAAACGTAGCGCTAGGCCAGGAAGTAGCAGTAGACGTACGCGACGTCCTTTTCGGTGCTGGCACATCTTTGCCCGGTGGTGCGGTGGGGGCGTTTTCTCCGCCCGCCTCCTGATCGGTGAGAGTAGTCGCTGCATAGCTCAACCCAAAATGCGTCTCTACAGCGTGCTGCACCACCGGCCATCCATACGCGTTCGCAAACATTCGTCTAACGATAAGGTTATTATGCGCGTCCGGTTCTAGTCTAACCAGGACCTTCCGCCACGAAAGGTCTTTATGGTATGCTCGCGCAATTTTTTCCTCGACTTGCATGCGCGGGGGAGGAGGTGGGATGTCGTCGGCGTGGTAGACGCGGTCGTGGAAGATTGTACGGGGGCGGGAGGAGGGGTCGATTATGAATTCTACGGTTGGAAGGGGAGGGTTAAGGGCGTCGCCTGCGGCTTCAAGGAGGGAGGTGCGCGGGGGGGCTTGGAGGAGGGTGGGCTCATCGGAGGGTGCGGAGAGGGTGGTGGTTGAGGAGGTGGCGGAGAGGTTGGGAGAGACTGTTTGGGAACGGTGGTAGATTTTACCGGCGGGCTTGGAGGGCTTGGAACCGCCTTGCGGGTGGAAGAGGGTTATTATGGAACTGAAGGGGTTAGGGGTGGAGAGTTTGCTGGTGGTTGTGGTTGTGGTCGGGGGCTGAGAAGAGCGTTCCCGTGCCGTTGGCTCACCGGTTAGAGGTGCTTCTATGACGGGATTCTGCTCCTCCAGTTGCTGCGTGGTGTCGGAGGAGTCACTGCTTTTGCCCCAGAAGCTGGTGCCGAGTGGGCTTAGCAGGGTGAATCCCGGGGATGTCAGAGTCGATGTCGTAGGAGTGGGTGACGTGGCTTTCGAGGCAACCCCGACGCTAGGTCCATTCGTAACCAGCTGTCCCCATCCCCACTCCACCAGCCCACCCACAGGTCCATTTTCTCTCCTTGCCTTCTCGACTTTTCCCAGCCCCTTCCAGTCGAGAAATAGCAAACAGCTGGTCCGCAACGGAACAATGCCATCGTTCACCACATTCGCATACACGGTACGGCTCCGAAATAGCTTCAGCGCCTCGTGTGCAGGACCCGTTGGAAGAATACGCAGCAGCGGCTTGGAGCTGTGGTCATCGGGCCCCGTCCTAGCTGCCCCGCCATTCCCGGTGAACACAGAAAACGCGCTTGGGGCTCTCCACGTCAACCCCAGATCCTGCCCCGTCTTTCCCACCAGCCCAAAATCTAGCGCGAACTTGACATAAATCGGGTTCTCGTGCGACAAGCCCAGAAAGGGCGTGGCGAAGGCTATGAAGTTGACTGGCTTGATCTTGTGGAAGAAGGTGGGTGAGTGTGCGTGGATATATGCGATGGCGTAAGTCTGCACCAACCCCCCGAGGGAGTGACCAAGGAAGGAGATGCTAGTGATTTTGTACGGAGGGATATCTGGGTCCTTGTCGTACTGTGGGGCGTGGGGTATTGGTTCTCGAGCGTCGGGAGTAAGGTGTGGATGGTGATATAGTTTCCGCGGTTTCTGCAGCTTGTTATAGCTTTTAGTCGGTATGGGGTTGTGATTCGGATGTGCAAGGTGTAAGACATAACGAGCGAGGCGTTTCCCAAGATACTCGATACCACGTTCCGTACGACAGCAATTACCATGGTATCCGCGCACAATCACCTGCTCTGAATCATCATCCTCCGCCTGCTCTTCTGAAATCTTCCCTTCCGCTAAATCCTTCTCCCTCTGTTCCCTCCTCACAATCGCCGCCTTACGTTCCTCCTCATCAATAGTCTCCTTCAAAAACAGCATATCCGCCCCCGTATTCCCATGTATCCCATGCGTGAGAATCACCAAATGTACCTTCTTCGTCCTCCCCTTCCTCCCCTGCCTCCTCTTCTCCCTCACTTCATCCTGATAATCCGGGTCCTTCCCCTTCTCCTCGGCCGTTAACACCTGATCCTCCCATGTCGGGAAGGCCGGAGAATTCCATAGCTCCTTCTCATCCTGTAGCAACACAGCGACTGCTCGACTTAGCACTCCGCCTTCCGCAGAACCTAATCTCTCCATCCCCGCTGCAGACGTGTTCACGGATCCAAGCGGGTATCCGAACGAAAGGCACTTCTCATCCCGCCCTAGTAGGATCTCGTATCCGACCGTGGCGTTCGGAGAAAATAGCACTTGGCTGATAATCTCGATGATCCATGTTACGCTCTTCCTCTTTCCCTCTGGTTTGATAAACGTGCGGGTCCCGTCAAGCGATACCTTGCCGCCGTATTCGTAGAGTCTTCGTTCATGTGTTTCGTCGCGCTCAAGGAGATCTGGGGGCAGCGGGAGCGTAGCGTAAAAGCTTGCGCCGGCCTTGAGGTGTGGGTCATAGCTGCAACTGTACGTCAATATTCCTTCCTTCCCCACAGGAATACGCGGTAGGTAATACGTACACTGGGATCCCGCCCTCCTGTGGCCCGCAATCGAGAGCTCTGTCCTCCTCGCCGCGAAGCTCTTCCTCTCGTTGCGCAGATCCGGGACTACTGGACGGCCACGGCTGGAACTCCTGTCGGCGCACCGAGACATAGAGTGTGTATGGTCCGCGGAGATATGCGGCACGAAACGGAAAGGAGGCAGTGTTTTTGATCCGGAGGTGGAGGGCGGTCGGGAGCGGGAGTAGCCGATCGTGCGAGGGCGTGTAGGTCACTGTGTAACGGCGGACTTCACCAACCTTTGTCGTGCCGGCGGTGTGGACGAGAAGCATTGTTGCGGAAGATCATGTGGCGGAGAAGATGAAGAAAAGAGGGTGTGGTAGTGGTGGTAGTAACAGTGTGGTGGTGGTGGTAGAAGCGTGGTGGTATGGTATACTTGTGAGGAGAAGAAGGGAAAACGTAGCCTCGAAAAATCGGCGATTCCCATCTCCGTCTTGTAAGAGATGGTTAGGGTTTAGATTACATATCTTATCTTTAAATCAACATCTTGATTATCTAAAAAAATGGCTAAGGTTAGGGAAAACGCGGAGAGTTCGGGATGAGCTGTAGTACGGTGCGTCATTGTCACGGGGCTCTGTCCGCCTTGCAGGAGGCACCTACTGTGGCTCCCCACCTTCCCACTGAGTTGCATGTTGCTTGATATTTGCATAGCATTCAATGATTCCACTTGTCCAGGAAGATAGGAAGATAGTGGGCAGCGTTGTTCATAGAGCTTATTTCAACGACATTTAGCAAGGGTCAAGGGGCTATGAAATGTTGGGTTTCAACCACTTGCTTTTTTGGTCTGCCATGAAACAGGGGAAAAGCATGTAGCCCACCATCATTAAACATTACAGTAGAGTACAACCTTTTTTGCATGCAAACGCGGATAGATAGACAATCGCAATCATCGATACAGATACAGATAACTACAGTACACAGCAGCAGCAGTCTCTCCCGCTCCATTTTTGCTATACAGTACATAGTCAGCTAGGCCCCTTTCACCACTTTTTACTATCGTGCCATGCATTGTTGCTAGCCCACTTTCCCTGTTCTCATCCATCCATCCATTACAAACAAATGTGATATCTAAACCCACCATCGCACAGAACAGAACAGAACGCCCCAAGCGCATGAAGATGAAAAGAAAGAACAAGAAAGAAAAGCCAAAATCCAGAAAAGACAAGAAACCAATGACCCCGGGGTATCGGTTAAGCTTATTCCTTCTTCTCGGCCTCCACCGTTGCTGGCGCCTCATCCTTCTTCTCGAGAACAGGGGCTGGCGCTGGGATTGGAACTTCTGAGAGCGTCTTGGCAGGTGCTACAGCGTCCTTGGGGGTTTCGACGACTTCGTTGGGCTTTGATGTCTGCTCGGTGACGACTGGTTCGGCGGTGACAGGCTCGGTGAGTGGAAGTGGCTCGATGGGGGTAGGAACAGCCTTGGGTGTTGCATCGGCAGGCTTGAATTCTGGCTCCTTAACTGGCTCGGCAGCGACTCCATTCTCCATTGGCGTGTCCTCCTGTGGCGCATCCTCCTGTGGCGCATCCTCCTGTGGCGCATCCTCCTGTGGCGCATCCTCCTTGGGGGCCTCTTCCTTTGGCGCATCTTTATTGGGAGTCTCCTCCTTTGGAGCCTCAACTGCAGCCTCTTCCTTAGGGGGGGTGACTGGAGTTTCTTCCTTTTTGGTCGCTTCCTCCTCCTTCTTTGGTTCCTCCTTTTCTTTGGGGGCCCCCTCTTTCTTCATAGATTCGGCGGTGGCACCGTCGACGTCCGTTGGGCTCTGAACGCCGTTGTCGCCAGCATCCAAAGGCTGGGACTTTCCTCCATACATCTCTGGGATATCCTCACCAATCAAGCCCGCCAATTCTTTTCCGTCCCCACGCATCTCCAGCTTCTTCATCGTCTCGCTAGCAACCACTTTCCTCATCAGGAGATACACCCAGCTCATGATCATGGGAACATTGACAAAGAACTTCCTCTCCAACGTCTCGGGGTAGTAGCGCGCAAACATCTGGATCGTCTTCTTACTCGCAGTCTTGACCTCAGACGGGAGGCGAAGGAAAGAAACATTCATGTAGTCGTGGACCTGAAGACTCTGGTACTGGTCGTTGCCGGCACCGAAATCGGGGATGGGCTCAGTGGCGGACTCGAGATGTAGTAGCTTTAAGGATGACTCCATCAGATTGACGCGCCAGCGAATAAACTCGTCGAGATTTCCAAACGTTCCTTTGATATCCTTTGCCGCGCCGTAGATGTTCCAGGAAACGACCTTCCGGTCGCCGTTCTTATGCGTGATCACAGTTGTGTAGCCGATCCCCTCGAATTTTGAGTCGCTCCAGCCCTTCGATGATTCGCCGCCCGGTGAGAAGAACTCTTTGCGCCATGTGAGGGTGTCTTTTAGCTGCGAGAAAGCTTTGTCGAGGTCGTTGGAGTTGGCGCGAAGGAACTTTTGGAGGATCAGGCCGGTGCCGAAACTTGGTTGCTCAACGGGTGTGGTCTTCTCGGTGGACTCTTCAGTGCCATTTGCAGTGCCGTTTGTCGTAGGCGATAGAGAGGAGGTGGGACCGACAAGGTTGATCCCCCAGATTTCGTTGTACCCCTCGGAAGCGGTGAGGATCTCGGGTAGCTTTTGGAAGAGAGCGATGATTGGGTGATCGGCCTTGAGCTCAGGCCATGATGGAGCTGCTGCTGTTGTCGAAGACATTTCGTTTATTATTTTTCTCGTTCGTTTGGCTGTGGGTTGTTCGTGGAGTCGGGAGTTGATTGGAGTGGAGTGAGATGTCGGGGCAAGGGGATGATGATGGATGGATGGATTCGATCAACGAAACTCAGGTGGTTGGGGTTGGATGAATGGGAAGGAAAAAGAGGACAGAACTCTTATAACAGGTGAAAAGGGTACGAAAGAAAAGGGTGACGCGCTCAGACCACGCTAAAACGAATCGAAATACCGGTAATCTAACACCCTGCACAGTTACACCTTAATTTCCTCGCTAAAGGCCAAGGGGCAGGAGGAGTGCACCCTTTGGCTGAATAACGCTAAGGAGAAGTCGATCTGAGGAATGTCCGTCGCCAAAGCACAGTGTGTTTATGAGAAACGACGATGTCCATTGTGTCTTCAATTCCTCCTGCCAGCCGGTAGACACGGTAGTGAAGGCGATGCGATCACGAGACTTTGTTTTGCTGCTCGGTATCGAGCGCGCGAGAGACCAACAGACAGGGGCTCTGATAACTAATGCAGTACGTACCTAAGTGCTACTAACTGCTCTCTAGCATCAACCTTCAGAGCGACAGCGTCTCCTCTCCTTAACGCGGTGTTTGCAAGCTCCGTTTCACAAAACAAAATAGTGAAACTGACATGACTTTTTCTCAATTGCGTTTGCTCCTCCCTACGCCCACGTGAGAATCGTGGACATTCGGCTGTGGCCGATTACAAACCTGCCTCCCTATAACTCCTGCAGCTATCATACATACTAAGTATCCGATTCATCTATCAATTGCTCTGCGGTTTTGGATAACGATGCCTATACAGGTACAACCTGGCATACGCAAGTGAATACCCTATCTAACTCAAATAATACCCACTTATGCATAGAGAGATCTACAGGGGAGTATATCGAAGATTTAAACCGCTGTAGGATCGAGGTGCGGCGGTATTCCCGAAGCTAGATACTTTATGTACTGAACGAGTTTTGCATGGAATCGTCAATATAGAGTATGCCGTTGCGGGGCACGAACAACCCGGGAGTTTGGGGATGTCTGGGTTGGGGTTTCTCACAGTACGGATAAGGCAGCCCACCGCCAGTCCTTGAAACGGTGATTATGCATCTGCAGCGAGCTTGTATCGAAACCTACCTGGTATGTACTTAGGTAAGTACACCCCAGGAAAGTCTTGGGACCGTATGCTCAAAGGAACGAGTCTTTCAGTGCCAAGCAACTAATAATGGCGTTTGGTGAGCAGCCAACATTCGACAATATATGGTGACTGCACTGTCAGGTTGAAATCACATCTTTTGAGACCCTTCGGTGAACTTGCGCACACTCTTTCTTTCTGAAATGCGCTCGTGAGGACAGTTTTCAAGCTCAAACCCTCCTTATCTAACATCCGCGATCTCTTCAAATTCGCGCGAGCCTGCTTGGAAAGTCCAGCCATAGCGGCGAGATTACCATTCCTAGGCTCCTAAAGCCCTATCACTTGGTGCCATTTTACAGCCTTGATAAGTAGCCATTGCAGATGAAGAAAAAGAAAAAAGTGGGGGTTAACTCAGCAGTGCTCTCCGGTTTCTTTTTGGCCATGGGAACCATCTACTCATATATAAGCACTTAGATATGGAGTAAGCGAGTTATCATATCGATAAGCGCCACCGCCGAAAGTGTGATTAAAAAAAAGAGGAGGGCTTAACATGTGTCTCCTCCTCCCTCTCGCCAGTGCCGATTTGGAGCGTGATCAACCACAACCGACATCATAATTGATTCCGCGTGGTGATTGAAATCAGGACAAAGGATTGAGCGATGGTACTGGGCGGTTGGTGGCCGAGCCGTAGGATATCCACCTGTACCATTCTCTGTGCTAGCCAGTACGTTCCGCGACCAGTAGACAATGTATCGTGGATGCTGCCACGACTGCCGCCATTGGGTTTTCAGTATTATGTATGTGAATATTAATGTTGAAAAACCTAAAACGGGTTCCAAGATTCATTTGCATTGTGTCACACCTTCTACATGCGTACAGAGCCCACTCCGACTACCAACAACTTTTCTATCACGTTTGCATTACTCGGTACCCCAGACCAGTTCATAAACGTAGCTACTACTAAATTCCCCATCGTACCATGACCAAACACCTTAAGCTTCTGTAGAACTACGTCCGCGCGCCGATTTTCAATAAATTCTTTGAGGATTTGTTCTCCTCCGTCTGCAGACCAGTTCATAAGTGTAGCTACTGCCAAATGTCTTATCATCGCCATCATTCTAACTGCCATCAGATAGGGAGATGCTCGGATCTACCAGCTGCGCCCGTTCAGCATGACATCTTTTCTATTTTTTCTAGATCTCAAATTGCGACTTAGAAAACTGCGACGCCAGAGGAATCTAGAAATGGAGAAGAGGTGGTGTTGAACGGGTGCAGCTAGTGCACGCGAACATACTCTCTATCTGTTAGCAACCACCGATATTCCCCTGCAGCTCCTCCATATCTTCCCCGCCTCCAATATTTGTATCCGTTTCAAGTTCAGGACCGATTCTGGGAACGACCACAACGCTGGCAGCATATCCGCGATTTTCAGAACCATAGTGATCCAGGGCGTTATTCATAAGTTGTTACGGAGGCAGAGGTAGACGGATTTCCGGCAGAGATGATACACCCGGGAATAGTACTTCTTTGGCTTCCATCAGGGTTTCTTCCAGGTCTGCCATCTTTTCGGGTTTGACCATCCTCGTTCTTCGAAGCTGCTTGATCAGGAGATAACCAGGTGAGTCTTCGCTAGGTGTTGCTAGTCCCGGGAAGGGACCTGTGATGGGTCCGGTGGACCAAGAGGACCCACTGGGTCGTGTCCATATTCCAGTTGTATCCGTGGTATATATTGTAGGTAAGGCCCAGAATGGTTGAAATCGTGCGTCCGTACCTTACCATAGGCCAAGACAGATTGTGGCAAATTTTTACATTTCAATCCGAACCCATATTTAGATTCTTTAGATTACTAGCTTTCCAATTCATTCAGTCCCTTCTGCACCTCCCCTAACTATTGACCACCTTCATCAACATCCTCATCAAATTAACTTCAGCATCTCTGTGTAGAGTTTTTTTTCCCTATCCAGGCGTTGAGTAGTGAGTAGAGAAGGTGTAGCAGATGAGGTTGGGATAATCCCTTGAACAGGAGGGTTGAGGTTGCCTGCGGGATTCAGGATGCAAGCGGGGCGCTGAAGTATTGAGTGGCCGGTGAGGTTTGGATTGTCTGAAAGATTCTGGACGGCGACGTTGGGTTCGACTCAGGTACTCGGGGTGTTTTCGGGGCACTAGGTTTAGACTGTGGCCCGAGTTTGGGTTGTGCGAAAAGACATTCCAGATGGTCATGTGATAACTAGAGGTTCCGCCTTCTGCCGAATACTTTGCCTCCTTTGTCCCAGATTCAACCCATATGTTCCCTAGCGACAAGCTCTTGTCGAAGAAGGGGGGAATGCCACGCCGTAGAGACAGTATACGTCTAAAATCAAGTTCTGAGTAGCCTTGTCCTAGCTACCGCTTTCCTTGAGATCAATATCGATACCCACCTTTCTTTAACCGTGCCCGACTAGCCTCTGTTCTTAAAGAGTATGCTGATACCATTTCACCAGATCTAGCTAGAAGCTTGCCAATTATGAAGATGCACCATTATTGCGCTACAAGGCAGTGTTGGTCCTGAGGAATTTGATCAAGTGAGTAAATCTTACAGAACACTAAGCTAACACTAATGGTTTTATAGAAATGCTGCCTTATAGCACAGGAATGATGCCTCCTTTGTTGCAACCTAAAAGAGGAGTCACTCTATCCGCAGAACTCTACCGATAAGACGCCCTATCTGCAGATAGGGTGGTTTCTACAGATTGGGTCCCCATTTGCGGAGTTTCCTAGATGGGGTGCATTTGAAGCACAACCACATACAACAACACTAGCAAAAGCGTCCTTACGCACTGTGTATTACACTGGGGAGGTGTTCTATCAATGAGCATCTATAGCCCAGTGTAAATTCAGCTAGCAATAAACTTCGTAGTAGTGTCGTGTCTTCCAGAATCTTACTACAATTCAGTACGAACTCAGATTAACTCTGTCCAAATAGATGTATCTAGAGTCGTTGAAAACAATATCGATACTCGCCTTTCTTTAACCGGGCATGAACTAGCCTCTGCTCTTGAAGAGTATGCTGATACCACATCCCATCAGATCTAGCCAGAAAGCTTGCCAATCATAAGGTGTTACATCCATATGACGAATCACCCTATCTGCGGATAGGGTGCTGTTTGGGGGTCCGCGTATAGGGCACCCCATACGCAGATAATGGTAGCTAGTATTGCAGCGCAATCCCACTCACAACTGTGAAAAAGTAATCCCACAACAACCCACTCAACGAGTATAGATGTCCTAATTCCTCCTATCACACTATCTAAAACAAATGACACTTCCTTTAATTATTCAGAGTCTGTTTCTACCTCTGCAGCTGTTTGTCTTTATAGCCAGCAGTGAAGATACCAACTGCCGAGGTGTCCTTAAGAACTCAACCTAATTAAGAACACCTTAAATTTTAGATCACAAACCCCTCAAGAGTTAAAGGAAAAGGCGTCACAACAACCCCCAAGCTATCAATAAGAACATAATTACTGCGATGGGTAATTGCTACCTGCCAGCCCGCCCACAACGCCGGTAAAGAGGCAATTGTGCAGTCTGAATGCGACGTCTCTTAAAATGCCTGAATGTTTTTGCCCCCAATTGTACGGGAGTAGATGGTACCGCCAACCAAAGATCAGGTGGAGATGCCGGGAATCGGAATCCTATGGAGGTGATGAATCCCTAAGCTCGCTCCGTCGTTGGCGCGGGACAATTGCTGTAGCAAGCGAAGGTTTACTGATAGATGAGAGTCCGTTATGTTGCTCGTGATGATGACGGCAGTTCTCGTTTGGGTAATGTGGGTTTTCGCCTGTTGCACCGTGTATGTGGGCGTATTGTGTTGTACGTGGATGTATGCTACTATAAGCGATCGTACGCGCCGCGCGTGTGTGAGAGAAGGGCTAAGGTTCTATTTGTCGATGACAGTTCCGCCCTATACCCTATGCCCTAAGTGATAACTATATTTCACCACAAATCACCGCAACATCGCCTAGGTATGATCTCCTGCACGTCGCTATAGCACCCGCTATGCACGTATTCCCAGAGAGCAAAGCTTCTTAAGCTCATGTATCCGCGTCATGGTTGACTTCAGATCTTCACCGCAATCGCGGTTTTGGGACCATGGTAGGTCAGGCCTAGGATGATTTTCAGCGCTGAATAGTGGGTACAATTGAACTATCCAAGGCGTGTAGCTACTTAAGTACGTAGTTGGACTTGCAGCTGTAATTATTAGCATGATGACTATCAGAAAATGGTAGTGAAATGACTGGATATGGGCTGGAGAATGAGTTGGAAGTAGCGTACCAAAAGTAAAGGCTAAAGTTAGAGGAGTGAGGATGTCCTAGTTGAAGCCTACGTTACAGCATATATCCCTCTGTCCAACCGTATGTCTCCAAGAACTTCGTTTCTTTACTCTTTCCTCGATCCTTTTTATCGTTATCGTTATCGTCGTTGTCGTTGTCGCTGGTTTCCTGGGGTTTCCTCCTGCTAATTATCTTTGTACCCCCTGTACTTTTCCTTCTCTGAGGTTGATTCAGTTCGAAGGGATATCATAAGCGACACCATACCGTGGGAAGCGAAGTTATAAGAGTGTCTGGGGCGCCGTATGGCTGATTAGGGAAGGGACTGGGAGCGGATGGGATTGTCGTGGAGGCGGCCACGGGTAGAGATGATGCATCCCGGAATCCCGGAGTACGCGTGGTCTAAGTGCTGGTATAGAACAGCGGCAGTGGAGTAGACAACACAAAACCAGACCAGAGTTGAGAAGTGGGCGGATGGGAAACCTAGAGGGAGCAAGATAAGTTATATTATGCGCGAAAAGCGAAAGTGAGATGACTCGGATCCTAGGGGTGGGTATGGGGAGGTGGGCGGACCGAAAGGAAGTTCCAGGGGGCAAGTTGAGTGTTTGCCTGGTGGCATAACTTATGCGCATCAGGGTTAACTTCGGATCTTGACCGAAATCGTAGTTCTGGGCCCATAGTGGACTAGAGTTGTTTCGGCGCCGAGTACATAGGATTGTTCGAAGTGTGTAGCCATGTAGTCTAGTGGGCCAAGATGCACCAGTGGATGTTAGTATGGCGACAATCAGGCAGCTGTAGTGAAATGACTGTATAGATTGGATAAGAGAATACCGAAAGGAAGGGCAAGACGTAGAGGTGGCCCTGGGGGTGGTGGTTCGGTGGGGACGCTAAGCCGATTGTGTGCCTGGTGGCATCACTTCACCGAAAGTCAGTACTAGTGTGAAAGCGAAGGCATTGAATGAAGGAAGGTGAAAATATGATAGGAAGAGGGCTAGCAAACTGGGGTGTATTAGGATTAACAAAGAAACTTAAACTCACCCAGTGGCAGTACCAGTGGCAGTAGAACCAGCTACAAGAAGCGATAGACCAGCTGCCGCTTAGAGGGAAGGGAGCTGCCGTTTGGAGGGAAAGGCTGCCAGGGTCCGAGTAGGTGAAGAAGAATGGAGTGAAGAGGACTAAAGTGGAGTAGGATATTAAGAAAAGAAGAACTTCCAGAGTCCAATCATGAAAGAGAAAGGAAGAGGATTAATACAAGAGAGAAGGAAAGTAAAGAGAAGAAGAGATGGAGGAAATACAACCACGAGTAGGATATTGGCAGTTTCTTATACCTATTCGTCGGCGAAATAGTCAGAGCTTAGAAATCTGAAAAAGCCGTTTCACAAATGATGCAGAGGAGGTGGGTGAGAGTTCACTACTGGCAAAGCCGGGACTTTGCAAAAACTTGTTTTTTTAATGTGGATGCATATGGGGTCAGACCTTTCGGACTACAGTATTTGTGCAGAGGTGTGTAAACGGGATACTCTCAACAAAGCTGCAGCGCTGGGGGGGTTCAGATTTGTCTCATTGTCTCCAAATATTCATCGCTGTCCAATTCCGCAAACTTGCCAACCCTTTCTGCGCGGGCAAACCGATGAACGCCGGATACGGTAACCTGCCCAGCCAGACACGGGAAGTTTGTGGCACGGGTTGTAAACTTGATTTTTGTCCGTCGGTGGTGCCTTTTCGTATCTTTGAAATTGATCTCATTCTGTGCCACACCAATTCCGGAAAAGGTGAAAGTTGGATGAGCATTGCAGTGTTGGAAGAGATTATGCCTTTCACTCGTACCCAACACTACTGTAAGCTGGTATTCAGGAAGCAAACAAGCTACTTTGATTCACCAACAAAGGTTCCGCAAGTGCCGTGACAAATTAGCCCCCGAAAATGCCTTGTCCCACCTTCTTTGTCTCATTCCTAACAGGCAAAAGGATGTATCCTCCCGAAGATTCACACTTATTTAGCCTGTGAGTAGCCGGGCCGGTGTACATACTGGGAGGCCGACACGGATGCCGCCACAAGTTTGTTTGCTTACTTCAGGAGTTAGGTTAAGGATGTATTGTCCTAAGCGGAAATGGAGGAGAGACAAAGAAAAGGAGTTGGCGCATGTCTACCGCTCCTGAAAAGGAGAGAGGTGGATGGGCTACCTTTTGTGGTGTTGTGAAAGATTACGCTTTTGTTTGTGGATTCATTCATACTTGAGACTCCTAGGTAAATCGGCTGCAAAGTGGGCTGTCAGGGGCAAGCAAGCCACTTCGACTCATTCACATAGATTCCGAAAAGGGCCGTGAGAAATTAGTCCTTGAAAACGCTTCACCCTGCCTTCTCTCGTTGGCAAAATGATGCATCTACCTGAAGGTTCTTGTTATGGATTCGCCCTACAAGCGTCAAAGCAGCGGTACCAGCGTACTAGATATACCAGAAAGTACAGAACAGGCTGGTGTGAATGACGGTTACTGTGACTATGTGGGTAATAGTTAAAAGTTTGCTTGTTTACAATATGCAATGCTGGAGTGCAGTTTAATGTGTATGGTGCCGTGCGGAAGTGCTAGTGAGACAGGGAAAAGAAGCTACCGCTCTGCATAAGTGGCAAAAGACGTACTACGTAGAAGAGACATCTACGTTCCTTTGAATCACGAGACTTTTGGACGAAAATTGAAAGGAAAATGGCGAAGCAGAGAGCGTGAGTGATTAGACATAAGGGATAGGCTATATATACGGCCGTCGAATTTACTGCTTCTGAATGATATGGTGGTTGGTCCTTTCCCTCATTCCGACGTGCATGAAGCAGTGCGATTTCTTTCGGTTTTCGGTATCCTAGTGTATCACATTGAGACTATCGATATGTGTCTGTAGGCGAGTGGCATCAGAACGTGGATGCTCTTCTCTTCTCCGCAAAGTCCCTTCTCAGGCAAACGTGCAGCAGAAGCGGGGTACGATTTAACAGGTTTGAAAGAAGTAAAGAAATACCCCTGTATCTTTTTTTTTAACTGCATGTGGTAAAAAAAACTGGAGGCGCGTTATTATTTGGTGTATATAGGTTCCTCAGGATGAGCAGAGGAATGGGCAGCTTTGAACCTCTGCTTCTGTGCTCGTGAATCAGCTGCTTCGTTCTGCCTCCGTTTCGAGGAGCGAGCTGGCGGGCAGCGAGAAACTTTGGGAACAAGAGCACTGTTTCCCCTATATTTTAACTCCGTGCGGCTCAGCGAGCTGCTTCATTATGCAGCCACCCCACCATCTCACGCCGACACAGCTAGAGCTCCTCGCATACCAGACGACGGTGCCTTCGATCCTCTACGACTCAATTCTCAATGGTATATGCATTATGAATCCTCCGCCTATCTCCTAGACATCCGTCTCCGCGTTCTGCCCGTCGTTTTACATTCCAGTTTTCGAAATAACCCTCATCATCTGTTCTTCTCGGAAGCTTATATAATTACTAGGTACGGTGGCGGCTTCGCCGCCCTTTGGAGGCGCCCAGATAGATCTCCAGCCCAGCCAACCCAGAGTTGCCATTTTTAGCAGCTCCTATGCTTCCAGATGTATATGGCTCTAACATACTCCTAGAATTCAAATTTGTTAGATCATCTCTTGGCCAGCTCCCAGTGATCTAAGTCTGGGTGAGTCTCTATTGTTTCTTTGGCTAGAGCAAGCATATTGACAACTGGGAAGATGCCTTCCACTGGGTAACTCCAATCAATTCAAGTTCATTTAAGTCCATGAGTTTTGCTCTGATCACAAAGTGTTCTATACATGAACTATGCATAAACAGATCCTCTTTCACTTCGTGGTCTCCAATTTACTATATCACTAATATTTATAGTGCAGCCATAAAACAATGCTCCAAAATGCTGTTGATTTGCAATTTCTGACTCAATATAAGAGATATCATAAATCTAAGACAGGGAGGTGAAAGAGGACATAGTCCACATTTTGTGTGTAAGACACTTTGTAATCAGAGCCAAACACTCATTGGAATTAAAAGGGCAGGTCATTTGGGGTCTGAGTTTAAGTGGTAGGTACTTGCCACAATCAGCCACTCAGCCACAGAATTACGACCAATCAGAATCGAAAAAGACACATGTCGTGTCCTTATATGAATAATATTTGACCGGACGGACACCCTCTTCTGACTGCTGACGTCCGAATCACGGTGACTAGTATAGTATTAGTCTCACGCTTATTGCTTGCTACTCATTGATACTGAATCTCGTTCCCTGCTTTCCATTGTCTCCGCAGTCAAAACTCGATTTCATTCTGGGAATGAGAAATATAATCACTTCACGAGGCATACAGGTGGAAACGCTTTTGATGGCATACACATTCTTCGCTCCCAGTCCGTCTATATATGCAACTCGTGATTGCAATTCTAAACTCGCGGGCGAGAAGGTTCACAGGTTTTTCACCATGGGGATCCCTTTTAAACGCAGAATTCATCCTTTAATATTCCACCAGCTCTAGTTCAAGGAAATTGCAACTTGTAGCTAAGCAAAACCAAGAGCAAATAATCTACATGCAACTAAAGCATTCCATAACATCTCCAGTACATCATGCCTCCATTCAGGTACCGTCGCCATCTCCGCCTCCTATCTCTCGCAATAACCCACCTTTGGGGGCTGTTTACTCATGTTGTATCGGAATAGCCGAGTATGAAGTGTCGGGTGGTGTCATTTTGGCAAAGCATGGTGGGTCGGCCAGGAATTTGCGGAAGATATCGATGGTCTAAGAATTTAAATAAGCGAAGCGAGTGTAATTCTGAGAAATTGTGCTGGGTTGCTGAGGTTTGCTTCAAACATCCTCCAAATAAATACAAAACGAGAACCATCCACGCCTTAGGCAACCGTAGATAGCCAGGGCCCAGTTTTCAGTTCCCAGCTTCCGACATTTCTATATCTTTAGCGGACTCAACTAGCTCCATAGATGGATTCTTACGCTCTGCCGCATATGAATCCATCCTCTGACGTCCAATCTCTTCGAGAATATGGCGGCCTCCGCAGTGCTCTTTGCCGTACAGAATTTTCCAACCTTCAAGGTACTGTTCAGTCGCCTGCAGTGCGTCGTCAAATTGCTTCATTTGAAGGCATATTTCCATAAGTTGCTCGATCGCCTTAAGTGTAAGTGAGTTCGCAAGGCCAAAAGTCTCTTCACAACCTTTTGCAAGACGTTGAAAATACTCCCGGGATTTTTCATAATCCCCCATCTTGTACTTGAACCGTGCAATATTGTCCAGGATTATCAACGTATCTTGATGATTCTCACCACGGTACTTGTAGTATAGATCTAGAGATCGTTCATATAATTCTAACGCTTTGTCGTACTCTCGCCGTGTTTCGTACAAGAAAGCGAAATCGTTTGTAGTAGCCATGATGACGGGGTCGCCCTCAGTAAGCGCATTTTGAATCTTTTCTATGCAGTGTTGATACAATTCAACCGATCCATCGAGATCCCCCTGTATCCGGAGGCACGACGCTTTCAATGAAATACTCCACAACGTATCCCGGTGGAGTTCACCCAGCAGAAGTCTTTGACCAAGTACCGTTTCATCGATTAACAATGCAATATTCTTGATAGAGCAGCCCAGGAGGTCCCGGTTGATATAGACACAAGCCAGGTCTTGTTTGGCGAGAAGTATTGCTACTTCGGTGTCGCGGCTGGCATGAGGGAGCCTTTCGTACATCCTGAGGGATTTCAGGATGAGATCAGCCGCTAGGGGATAATCGCTCCAGTAGTTTTTGAGCACTCCCAGCTTCCGAAGCACCTGCGCCAATTCCTCGTCGGCTATGTCGTCATCTTCCAAGACATAATTTGGAATGTACTCGTCATAACAAAGATTGAGATGAGCCATATTTTCTCGCTCAAAGATCCACTCGGAGGAACCTCGAGTATTATCTTCGACATTCACTGCAATGCCAACCAGGCAAATGGCTTTCTTTGCTCCTTCTTTTCGCACCTGAGCGAGACGCAGCGGCTCGCGCTCCAGAATGACCGACTTGCCATCGCCGTAAGTCTCGCGGGCCCAAAGTTGTACTAGCGGGTGAATCCATAATGACCGACCCTCTACATGGCTAGTTGGTGATGACTTGCGTTTCATTAGTGCGTACTTTACTAGATCATCTATGGCTTCGTCCAGTCGGATCCTGCCTAAAGAGAACATGCATATTAATATTTTCCTTTAAGTGAGGCTAGTCGACTGCTGAGGGAATCTCACTGCAATTAAGCCAGTGCATAGATTTCAGGCCTCGGTAGAGTAGTTCCTTCGAGACGCCTTCAGGGCTCAAGAAAGAACAGAGCCTAAGCAAAGGGATTGCATCAGGGTTGGATTCCTGGAGAGCCTGGACCGAGAGTTTCCAGCATGAAAAGACACCATCAGCATACGGCGGGAATGACCTGCCGATGAATCCACAGACGTCTTCGCACAGCCTATGTAGGTACTCAATAAAGTCAAGTGCCCTTGTAACCATATACGCTACTGCCTGAGACAGTGCCAGTGGCAGGTAACCGAGTTTTTCGACAATGGTCTCTGCCGCATCTTTGTCTACATATCCATAGAAGTCAGCCGGTGCAATCTCCAGGCAATTAGATAAAGATGTTTCTACCGTCTTCAGTCAAACACTCAAGCTCTTTGTTGTCAAGGAGCAACTTGAGCCCGGATTCTTTATCCATCGCTGGGATGTCAATAATGCGGTCGCATTTAGACACTCTCACCCTCGAAGTGATGATGATATGTCCATGACCACATTTAGGAAGGACTTCAAGCAACCTAACCGCATCGGCTTCATCATTGATTCCATCGGCGATGAGGCACCACGCAGAGTTGCCTTCTCTTGCCATCCAACTTTGAACAATCAGCCACGCGTTGTTGGCACTTCCTTCCACCAACTTTCCAGTACTGTCAATCTGGCCCGGAATCCCGAGATCTGTTGCGATACGCGGAAAGTCGGGAGAGCTCGGATACTTGGCTGCATAATGCAATATTAAAATCTCCGTTATCTGTCTGCCGCTGGCATTTATCGTATTGTGGTCGGTCGCATCGAGCCAAAATATCGAGCTATATTTAGTTGATTTCAGGTATGCATATTCGAGTGCAATCTGTGACTTTCCGATGCCACCCATGCCGTGCAAGATGACGACCTTTTGATTGCAGTGATCCTTCCCTTGTACTATCGGGTGTAGGAGATCCTCTATCTCGTGAAGAATCTCTTCGCGGCCGGTGAATTTCGAAAGTCGGGAGAATGGAAGCTTGATTGGGACTTGGAATTCGTTGAACGGGGTAAAGTTTTGAAAGGTGGTCTTGGACTTGACTGCCTTATTGGTCAGAAGAGGCGATGCAGGAACCTGAGGGATGGCTCATCTCACTCTTGAATGGAACGCTCGTGAGTGTTTCAAGAGAGGTAATGTATCTCTTCAAATCCTCGATCAATAGCTGAAGTTCTTCCCGACTAGAAAATAGCCATTCATATTTCCGGAATGTGGAGAGTGTCTGCTGGTATTCCCGTGCAACCTCTTCCATCTGCGCAATGCACTCTCCCAATCCAGGCGCATCGAACTCAAGATCCAAGTCACGAGAATATTTCAAGATGGCATTCTCGTCATCTAAAATAGACGATAAGTTTGTGGGGGGCAACCAGGTGGAACTATTGTGACTTTGGGAATACTTGGGTGCCGGACTGGAGGATCGGCTTCTTCCTGAACTTGAAACCTGCCTAGGTGGATAAAAATGTTTTTTGACCCACCCTCCGATACCCAACCCCTTTTCCGCTGGTTGTAATTTCTTGACTCTCGATTGATCGAGGTTGACACGGGCGATTCCATACTTCTTTTCCAGCTGCTCAACCTGCGCAAAGACGCCCGCAATCAATGCCAGGGTCTCCAACACCAATTGATACCGCCTAGACTTTCCTCCAAGAACTACCGACAAGTCGCCTCCGCATTTGGTTAAAGCCCGCATCCAATCTTCGAGTCGCACCCGTGTTACATCGAGTTCGTACCGGCACTGCTGTATTCCTTTCCCCACCATCTTTGCGTTTTGGAATACTCGGTAGCCATCGAGTGATACTTGGAGAAGTCGTTCCACGATTGCTGGCCCAGCGATGATTACGCCTGCAATCTCGAAGCCGCTCATTGCTGCGTTTGTAGTTGGGATGGGGCTGTCTCGAGTTCTCCGATGGGTTGGTTCCGTTGAAGTTTCAGTATATTGGACATTACAGTAGCGGGGTAATGGTTCAGTTCGCATAGTATCCTATGGGGTAGTACAAGACCTTGGGTGATGGTGTTTCAGCCTCTGAATTGGTTCGTGTGTACTCGGTAGGTGATTGGCTCCGGAACACAGGATATATGCAGTGTAACACCAGGAGTAATTTTTCTGTTTCGTTCTAGTGTTTACATAAGTAGCCTCCCATAGAGTTGAAATTGAAGTGAGCAAATGGTTGGCTGTTGAAATGGTTGGCTTGATTTAGATCGAAGATTTGTGGATTGGGGAGAAGTTGCGAAGTTACCTCTGAATGATCAGGTCATCATTTGTCACTCGAATGACTAGGAGTGCTCTTTGTTACATATCCAGTGGCAAGTGACTCAGAGTGGCGAGTGACTCAAGAGTGGCGAAGCATAAAAGTTTTCTCTCATAATTCTCTGTATATAAATCGAGTCTTTCTCCTTCTCTCCTTCTCTCCACTGTATCATAGAATCAACACACGGTTCTCCCCTAAATACTATAGTAACACTCTTCTCCCAAGACTCCTTAGCTGGGTAATTGGGATGGGAAGTGCAAACATAGCCTGATTGTTAGGCGTTAGAATAGAGAAAAGAGGTCATGTAATTCAAGTGATTTGAAACATTCACTGATGATAAATACTTCCCCAACTGCGTTTACTTTGGTGTGTTACTTGTAAGGTTTCTAGCTGCCGAATCTAAGCTACTTATTCCTGGCTAATTGTGCAAAAGCAGTATTCAGCGGCCCTCATTATTCCCCTTCACCCGGTCTCTTTCAAGCCCTCGAGCTTCTTCACATGCTGAGTTTTACTTTCGCTCGAGCCCCTGCGGAACCGGACGCAAGGACAGGGTGGAATTACTCTTTGCTAGTATAAGCTCCAACGAGTCGAGATATCTTGAGATCTTGTGTTATGTTCCATCCATGAAATAAGTAATAATTTGTGAATCATTAAGTACAAGGTACTATACTAGGCTTTGTGCTTCATACGTAATCAGTAATCAAGAGGGGTACGGTATGAAAGATTTCTGACTTGGTAATCGGAATCAAGGTGAGTATGAGTGCAGCTAGCTGTAATAAACGGGAGGTAACTTGTGCTGAATCAATTACAACTTGAAATACATGCAAAAACTACAATCTATGTCTATTCATGGTGAATCAACAATCACTTTCAACAAGTATGATCTTCGGAAACTATAAGCCTACCCAGTATGAATCATTCTGCCGTGTAATCAACCCCCCCGGTATGAAGCACAAACCCCGGTACAGTAGTTTCAAAGGTGAGGGCTAACTGAATCATGTAATTAAGCATGTTTCGCAAATCCCCTTTATTTATCCACTATGAAGGTAGATAGATTAGATTGGAGGATTGTAATAATATTGCATTCGGCTATGAGCGGCCATGGCATAAGTATATAACTAGAGATCTTCTGGACTAGAGAGTGTGCGTACGGCGTGCTGTAGAGTTGATTTTTGATCTCTGGCCATTGGTCTTAATTACCGGAACCTTTGATCAGCACATGCAAATCTTCCTGCAGGCCCTCGGAATGTCCTTTGTGCCCAGTTTCTCTAACCGAAGTACACTGCTCCACTACCCCTTCCCTTGCAGTACAGCTGAGTTGGGTTGCGTTGCCGGTGGATGCATGATGTACATGGGGCGTCCTGTCCATGAACAGTGCTCATTGTCCATGGGTAGTGCTAGTAGATGAGCAGTCTTGCACAACTCGGGAATTTGAGAAATACATTGCAACAGCAGACCGTACGAGCAGCGGAAGCGGCAATTGTGAATCAAGATATACAGCGTCTCACTTATAACGGACTAGTGCGACTGTGCAGTTGTTCACTAGGGGGAAAGTAAGCGCGAAGCCCAAGGATAGGAGAAATATCAAAAGCCCACTAGTAGCGTACTCGTTAAAAGTAAGCAGTAGAAATAACAGGGTGTGCATGCAGGGGCTAATTGAAGAATATGGACGATGGGTTACAGGTAAAAGTGTACTTATTGCCTTGAACAATGGTTTATACTCGCAGAGTATCTTTAACTATGGTTAGTTATTCATCCACTCATATCAAGATTCACACTTTTCAGCCTAGCTAACTGTCTGATCTACAAACTTCCGCTCTTGTTTGTCTAATTCAGTTGACTAGCATGACAGGTAAGCTGCTTTGACTACAGTTGCCTTCTTGGTTGACAGGTACTTGACGTTTTTGTCTTAACTATAGTCGGCTTGCTATAAACCAATACCTTTACACTGAAGTTAGAACATAATGTTTGCAATTCGTGGTAGCGTACAGTATCATCTAGGAGCTCCGATTGACGCTCCGCAGCAAGGAAAAGGTTTTGCAGCGCGCGCCTTATGCCCTGCTACCTAGTTTTTGCCCTAGTAACAACAACCAACCCAAGGTCGAGGCGATATCGCTATATTCTCTGAATTCTCAACCAACGCACAGGAAAATAGGGTAAAAATAGGGCTGCAATCAAGGATATATGTACCTAAATTCAGACAATCGTGATTCTTTCCCCAGCTGTACTCGCGGGTAGAGTTTGAAGTGGCAGTGCAGGCTCCACCGGTCAAGTATTGTTGCATGTAAATATTAATGTCACTATGTTCTGTGGAATAGGTAATACAAGGCAACAGCGAGCCTTGACCCTGGCGCTATTTAATGATACAGTTAAATCCCGGACTACTTCTAGCAGTGCAGTAAACCTAAACATATCCCCGCTTACCGGCCCATAAAAAGCTTGGTTAGGCAGTTGTTGGACGTATGTATACGGCATAGCTACAAAGTGTGTGCAACGTTGCAACACAGTCCTCGCCGCATCGTAAAGACTAGGTATACCGTAAAACCTATCATAAATTCCTCAAATCATACATAAATGCATATCACAACAAGTAACGTTCGCGTCTCGACGATTCAAAGCACCACAATATCCTCCTAAAGCACTATGACCGCTGCAGCAACAGCCACTACCACGGCCGCCAACCCACCTTTCACCACCCTCTCTGCACCATTCCCCTCACCTGCCTTCTGAAGCGCCTCATCGATCACCTTCTTCTCCTCTTTAACATTGCTTACTATGCTCTCCCTCGCACTTCCCGTCACTAACGTCTGCGTCGCTACAAACTTCTGCAGCGTGTCATAGTAATCCTTGTAAAACTCCCTTACTACGCTTGCACTCGCTTTGCGTGTAGCCTCGGCGTCAGTACCTATCGTCGGTGTCGTATGGATGCTATATGTTTGCGTGAACTTGGAGTTCAAGTTGTCGACTTTGTCCAATAAGGACGAGTACCCGGCAGCAGTGATGTAGGCGGCCGTCTCATCCTTTGCGATGATGGAGGATAACTTGGAGGCTTCAGCTGCTTTGATATCAAGATAGGAAATTATTCTGATGTTGTGGGTGTCAATGGCAGGTTAAAACGGTGACGAATGAGAACTTACGAAGCTATATCAACGAGTTGGCTGGCGGCTATAGAAGCCAACAGGGCGACCAGAGAAATGTGAAGGGAAAATTGCATTGTGGAAGTAGGAGAGTTGAGGAGATTTTTAGCTTGAATTGATAGTGCTTTATGTGAACTCTAAGGCGGCAGGGCCGTTATATAGGAAGCGAGTCAAGCGGATTATTATTGAAAAGTATAGCTAGCAATTTACCTAGTTGATGATCTAGGATATGTCTGCTCACCGGAGTATAAATTAACTGGTGTTAGCTATACTACTGTCCCGGCAATTGGGGATAAAACGTTAGCTGTCAGGCAGGGCGTTTGTATCTCATTATCAAATACAATGGTCAGCGTCAGAATGGGTTTGTTTCTACAGCGAGACCTGTCAGATGGGTCTGGATCTAGAGAAAAACAAGTCAGATTTTCGAGGTAACTTATGTACAAAGTGCTTCCCAGGCCCAGTCTCCGGGCCTTAAAACAGTGTGATATTTCCAGTGTCAAAATCTTCCGCTGATCCCACATCACGTCTCAGATTTGTGCATTCATAACTTCTACTAGTGATTATCCACTTTGTACTTGCTTGGGTACCATCTCTTTAAGTCCCACGAGACAGAACCCCGGTCGCCATATGCTGTTGCGGCGCTGTATTCTGGGGTTGTTCTTCACCGCGCTCGTCACACCATTACAACGCGCATCCGACAATCGGCTCAACTGCGGACTGTATTCCCTGCACCCGAAGGGACTATTATTAATGTCACACTATATGTTATACGCCATCACTCGGACATCGCATGGTTCCTGGGTCGTACGGTGTGTGCTGACCCAGACCCACCCGGTATCATAGAGCTTGTGCCCGAGTCATAGTCGCAGTCTCAAAATATGGAGATTGGCCTCAACCCGCAATACAGCATCTTCTCTCGGTCTCAGCCCCAGATCTTATACTCCAAGAAGGAACAAGGGAAGTTAGCGCCGATATACGTAGAGCCAGACATCTGGAGCTATGGTACGAGTGTCGACTCCTCCAGAATTCGGGTCTGAAGCTCAAAATCTAATCAATACCTGAGACCGAGAGTCTAGAGGCTCTCTAGGCTCTACGAGGGCTTGTTCAGTAAACATTTTAACCGCGCCCGCGGCGAGATTAGCCGAAACAGTATAGTCGAGGGTAGGCTAATACCCGACGGGGTCGGCTCGCGCTAGAAGACCTACCTCGGCATAACTAACACTGCAGGGTTCGGGTGAATTGTTGACTACGGTAGAGAAATCGGAGCTGATCACGATGGAATAGCCTCGGAATAGTACCTACCTCAAGGTGGTTTATCGGCACGCTATATGTAGATTCTGATGGGAATAAGTGTAACTAAGATGGGCTTTCTTGAGTGGAGCTAGTGTTGCGCACGTGCGCACTGGCAGTAGGAGGGAGTTTGTGTCCTTTAAGGTCGCCACATCAGGATTTTTAGGATTACATTGAATGGTGTTAGGCGGTAGGGCAAAAAGAAGTCGTCGTTTACATATCACGCCTTCGTTTCTTCGCCTGTGCATTGTTACAATCGAGTATCTATCCTCCCCAATTCGCTAAACGGTAGTTCGCGCAAGTACTAATCTACTCGTTAATAACACCAGCACGTTAGGAGGGGGGTATGGTTGGACTAAAAACAGGGTTTGGTTTTTGGTACGGTGATTGGGAGAAACGTTAGAATGCGTTGTAGTTTTTGTTTTGATGATCATGAATGACAGGTATGGCAGGTCGTTGCGTAGATCTGCAATCATAACAGCCACTGGAATAGCAGTGTTCTTACCCAGGTAATAAATGAACATTTTAATTTACACTCCGTCATTCTACATGCATGTGAATCTCGGGCTCGTATATCGAACTTTGATGATATTTGTAACCTACAATTATCTATGGGCTAAAGGTACTAAATAAAGAGACGTAAGGTCTTACAGAACGTAAGTGGTCTATCGCGAAGAGGTAAGCTCTGTCTGGATATGCGAGATGGATATGGGAGCTATAGAGCCGCATCGCTTATGTTAGTCTCGAAGTGTGGTACAGGTTCCAAGACTACGCTTAGGTGCGTCATCTATTACACCGAAAACCTTTATGTAACTCGAATTTATGACAGTTTATGTAGTCAACAATCAGAAAATTCCGCTTGTATTTGACATCGATAGTAGGGTCCTCACGGATGGACAAAACATGTAGCTGAAACCCGCCCGCTGCTACGTTATTCGTTATTCTTCAATCATAGTGCAACCCAAATAATTTGGTCAACGCCCTAGGCCTGTACATCTTAAACTTGCGAAACTAGAGCTATTACATTAATACAAACAAACCATCCAGAAATCTCCCCCTCCTCCTTGAATTGCCTCGTTCTTCGAATTAATCATCTGGTCCATTCGTCTTGACTAATATAGGCCTGCCAATTCCGTTCTAACTCAGAGACAATTTTTGCGTGAACTTCGTTCATGAAACTTTCGTCTTCCAAGCTCGTAGCACGGTGGTCAATCCCCCTAATACACCGCCTCACTGCTCCACCATACATATCCCCTGCTTCATTCTAAATTGTCTCAAGAAGTTGGCTTGCAGCTACAAAATCGGAGCAAATGGTTAGGTTGTTGCTTGATAGTCCTTGGGGATACCCTGGAAGGTCTTCGAGTCGCTTCCCAAACCATAGCTCTACAAGAATGATGCCAAGTGAAGCTAGACTTTTGTTGTATATCAATAGGAGAACATCATCCGATTCTTGAGGAGACCGAGGTCGAGTTGGTGATTCGAAGATGCGACGGACAAAAGGCTTACTGAGGATAGGTTTACCAATCGCAATCTGCTTTCCCTGTAACGTGCAAGCCTCAGCGGGGCATTGTGAGAAGAATATGTCCCGCTTTCCCCAGGTCTCATTCAACCACACTGTCCCATGCAGCTGGCGGCGATTGTGATGACGGTAAGACGCGCGCGCTGTTCTCAATTCTCTGTTACTAATTAAGCCATCGCCGACTTGTAAGTAAAAATCTCAATTCTCAAATTCTTGGAGAACATTCTAAATCCATGCACGTACGCTGATCGCTTCGACGAGCGTAACGAACATCTCCGTGAGATTTTCGAACTCGGCACTCGGATAAGAACGTTAATTTCGGCAGACTCTGCGAAATGGGAGTTTGAAGGTATATTAGACAAGCATGTAGTGTTCCCCGAAGTATTGAGGCAAGGGTCAATAGTTCGGAAACGAGAGGTTGACCCGTCGCTACTATATGACCTATATGACTAAGGCGGCCTTTGATCAAAGTTGGACTGGCACCGGAGGGGCCTGTAGGTATCCTATGGTCACACTCCCGATGAGGGAGCCAGAGTTTCTAGAGCGCACAGTAGGGTGCAGACGCGATCTTCTTAGAAGTGTCATAGTGAAGGGAAAGGGAATCACCAATGATGTAACATGAGAAGGGTGCCTGAAGTAGATTCCCACATATGCACTCTACAAGGTTATCGGGAGACGTACTATTAACTTTAACTTCCCAGGTTCACATCGTACTTAATCCACGTCTCCTTGGAAGGCTACGATAGCCATGTTAACATCTATTATCCAAGAAAAGATCATAAAGGCTCAATGCAAACCCCAAAACCTAGAAGATCGGAATCCCAATGTCTCTTGTTTTTGCGAAAGAATGTACGCAGGCACTGTTGGATTTTTGTTTTTTACAGATGTCGGCAGAATTAGCGGAGTGGTGGAGGAGGCGGAGAACTCAGAGGACGTGGAGTCGAGTCCTGCGGGGGTGTAAAAGTTGATGTTTTAGCAGTTTTCTTTTGTTGGGGTGGATGGGCTTGCAACTTTGCTTTTATTATGTTCAGGAGAAGCGAGGAGGAAATTTTGGATATATGCTACAGCTGCAAGCGGCTGAATGCAATATGATTACAAACAAACAAACAAACCCAAACACTTAGGCCTAGAACTAGAACGTCCATTCCATTTTGTCGCGGGGAATCACCCTATCTCCGTAGCGTGAGCGAGCGCCATATCCATTGGTATGACGTCCCACCCGTGGATGGGATAATTTAGTGTATGGGGAGCAACATGTATTCTTCCCGCCATCCCCGCCATCCCATATCCCATATCCCCGCATCCCACTGTCTGCTGGCAGAGCAGATTCTTCCCCATGCATTCGTCTATCACTCCTGATTTTATTCCAAAGTATTTTATCTGGATGACAAAAATACCTAAGATCCCTTAACTTCTACGGTATTTTTTTTCTATTTCAAAGATATTAGCAAATCAATGAGAGTGGGGATAGAACCCTGAGCCCTAAGCACATTGCGAATAGCCGGCGAATTTGTACAACCTACGCCCTGATCCTCCAAACATTGAGGATCCAAAATTGAGGATCTGGCTTGGAATTGGCGAAGAACCTGCCCAACCACAACCGTCAATTCTCGATGGTAGTACCAATAGTTTTAGAGTGTGATCCACTAACAAATTTGAGGATCAAGCACTAGCTATGTATTTGTGTGATACATATAAACCCTCTCAGCACTTCCTTCTTCCTACAAACCACATACCCCATATTATCTCAAAATGCGTGGTGTCTCACTCTGCTCTACTGCCTCCGGTACTTCCCTCCACCTAGTCTCCACACACCTGCAGTGCACAATCCTCGACACGACCGCCTTCAACACACTCACTCAGATCTTCTACAACCCGCCCACCTCCGGCATCCAGAACGAATGCATCTACACCTTCCCGCTGTACGAGTCCTCAGCCGTAACCTCGTTCCGGGCACACATCAACGCACGCACTATTCAAGGCGTCGTCCGTGAAAAGGAGGAGGCAAAGCAGATCTATGAGGACGCAAAGAAGGCAGGAAAGTCTGCTGCACTGCTGGATTGTAACGCCGACGACGTGTGGACTACCTCTGTGGGGAATGTTCCATCCGGCGGAGTGGTGGTTGTTGTTTTGAGATATGTTCATGAGCTGAAGATGGATTTGGAGGGTAATGAGACGCTGAGATTGGTGGTGCCTACTGTTATTGCCCCACGGTATGGGACACCCCCGGAGGGCATTGTGGTTGAGGCCGCCAGAGAACAGGTTAGGTCTTGTGGTTGCGGGGTCGAGATGCAGGATGGACTCGCGTTGATTGTGGACGTCAGCATGGCGGGGAATATCAAGAGTCTTCAAAGTCCCAGTCATCCCATCAGCATAAAAGTTGGCGCGCATCATAACGACATCGACACGGCACAACCAGATAACAAGAAAGCGAGTGCAGTGCTTGCGTTAGCCGGGACCGAATCCCTCGCTGGCCTCGATAGAGACTTTGTTTTCACCGTTGCTGCCGCGGATCTGGACAAACCGCGAGCCTTTGCCGCTCCAGACCCGGTGGAACCGGATACCTCAAACCTCCTCGTCTCTATCGTTCCCGGACCATCCTTCCAGCTCCCTCCTCAGACTCCAGAACTAGTCTTCATTATCGATCGTTCCGGCTCCATGAACGGCGACCGCATCAATGCTGTCAAATCTGCACTGCGCCTCTTCCTTGCTTCTCTTCCGCAGGGCGTGTGTTTCAATTTGTGCTCGTTCGGCTCCAGTCACTCTTTCCTCTTCCCAAAAAGCCAGCTATACACCGCAGAAACACTCCAAACAGCGCAAGCCCACGTCAATAAGATGGATGCCGACCTTGGAGGCACAGAGATCCTACCGCCGCTCAAAGCAACATGTAAAAGGCGCCTCGCAGGCTGCAACCTCGAGGTCCTGTTCCTCACGGACGGCGAGGTGTATGATAATCGGGGCACAATCTCAAAGTATGTTGAGACCTCGGCCGCGGATGGAAGCGTGCGCTTCTTCACCCTCGGCATCGGAAGTATCGTTACATATTCCATCGTAGAGGGCATCTCCCGCGCCGGCAGAGGCTACGCACAAACCGTGCACCCCGGCGAAAAGTGCCAGCTCAAGGTCATCCGCATGCTGAAAACCGCGCTGACACCCCACCTCAACGATTGGGCCATCACGTGGTCAAACAAACCCGCCGAACTCCTGCAAGCTCCGCAGCGCATCCCCGCGCTCTTCCCAGGCTCTCGATCGACTATCTACTTCACGCTCCCCACACACTCTTTACCGCGCGAGATCGAGCTCGTTGCCACATCCCCAGACGGCGAAAACGTAACCCTCCACATCCCTGTCCTGCACCTCTCCCAGCCGAACCACAGCATCCGCGCTCTCTGTGGTCTCCGACACCTCCAAGACTCATCGCTCACCGACGCACAAGGAGCCGCGGCAGCCCTCCGCTTCGGTCTAGCGAGTAAGTGGACTTCTTTCGTCGCCGTCGACAACACAACAAACACCATCCTCCCTATCGGCCAGCGCCCGCCGTCGCCGCCGCCGCCAGGGCTTAAGGGCGGCGCATTCCGTCATGTGCGAACGAAGCAGACGGCGCGCAAATCCACTGGCGGAACAGCACCGCGTCTACAGTACTCAGTCAAGGCGGCACGGAAGTCATCGCCGGGTGTTGCGCCGCCGACCCGGAAAAGGAAGCGGGCGACGACGGATTTGGGTTTGCCGAAAGCAAGGACGCAGAAGAAGAAGGGCGAGAATTTTGATGATCCCGATGCCGTCCTGTCTGCGCTGGGTGCGGAGCAATCGTTCGATGGCAGCTTCTCGTTCTCGTCAAAGGTTTTGGCCGTGCTGGGGCTTGCAGCTGTGCCGAAGGGTGAAGAGCGGCTGTGGGCTACGTTGTTGGTGTGTGTGTTTTTGCGCGAGAAGCTAGCGAGGTTGAGGGAGGAGTGGGAGTTGATGGAGGGGAAGGCGAGGGGGGTGGTCGAGGGGATTGTTAAGAGTGTGAGGAAGCGGGCGGAGGTTGAGAGGGAGGCGGAGAGGGTTTTGGGGCTGGCGGAATGAGACGTGGGGTTCAGTGGATTTTTCTTTTTGGTGCTTGGTTTAATGAATCTTTGCAATTGGCTTATACTCGCGTTCGTTCTGTCCGTGTGCCAAAGCCGTCTGACATGCGGGTCAAGGTTCTTTTTTCCCAGTGGGTGGGATCTGCATGCAATATGGTTCACCGGAGGGAAATCAACCATAGTATTGTTTATTTTAGGTTAGTCTCGGAGTGTGATACACTAGTTTACTCATCTTTCCACCAGTAATGTGACTGAATAATCGAGAGGAGTTCAAGATGTCCAATCACATTTGGAAAGTTGGGAGCACATCGGCTCACTCGAGCTGACTTTCGCCTCTGTCACCACGTGCATTGCGGAATCCATGCACAGTCGGTGACACCCAGGTTTCATCGTTGGGTCAAATTAAGAATTAATATCTATGTATGTTTTCGCTAGTGCGTAGGGATTAGGCAACAAAGGTGGTACAGAAAATAATTTGGTATATATTGCCCCACATCCACAGTTTTCCATGTTCGTACATATCCAACCAACTATGGCCAGCAATTCCAGTGACGAAGTGAAGCAACTTCGTACAGAAGTTGAGTCCTTGAAGGATTTACTCCGGACACTACAGCAAAGCCAGCAGCAACAGTCCCAAGCACTACAGGCATTTCTATCAACTCCAACACCTGCCGATTTACCATCCGCCGCACCCGAACCACAGCCTGTGGAGACAAAAAAGGATGAGAAGAAAGCGGAAGCTGTCGACGAAGAAACGAAAGTCTGGGTACACCTTGGCTCAGAAGAAGATGAGTTAAGAAAACAAAGTGCGTACACAATCTCCCCTATTCTGGTCTAACTACTGTTGTACTGATGACATTACTGCAGTCGATATCGCTCGAGAAGACACCTTCCGCAAGGGCATCCAGAATCGTAGCCAAGCGCTTCGTCATCTTCTCCGTGATGACTGGTTTACCGACCAACAAGACTCCTCTGAAGCGTTTTTATTGACTGCAGGCCCGAATGCTAAACAGCGGCCGGTGAAAGTGAGGGACTTTTATGACCAGGACTGCCGCAGCTTCTTGTTGTTCGAGGTGGACAACGATGAAGATCTCTGGAAGTTACTCTCGCGACCGGTATGTGTGGATTTTAGATCTCACAAGGCAGCGAGGTTACTAACGCGGTAGCTAGAGGCGCGTGGGTGGCAAGCTGAGTGACCTGGAGGAAATCGGCCATGACAAGGCAGGTTAAATACTCTAACTATACACGGTTTGTAATTTCGACTGGATGCGCTAAGTATTGTAGGTCAAAGGATTCCATGGACTGAACGAAGACGGTGATGGCACATATCAGGCATTTGGCCGAGAAATGTGTGATTGTTTACATCTCCATTATTCCGGTGCTGGGTTGACGTAATTTTACCCTACAGCGTAGTAGATGAGCTCACCCCCAACATCGCTTTAATACTGATGACCTTCGCCAATGAAATGTCCCGTCGGAACTCAGATGTATTGGAGCCAGTATATAGTCTCTACTCCGCCCTGGATCATGCGGTTGACCCTGGACCCACCCAAACCGGCTTGGAAGTACTTCCCCTCTACTCCTCCCGCAAGTCGCCGTTGACGTGATGTTATTCAGCTGGGCTTTTACAAGCGTTACGAATTCAGTTTTTTGGCCACATTCTTTGAATTCTTTAGCGACGAAAGACCCGACCCCGTGTGTGATGACAATGGAGACTTCGGATCCGATTTGAGAGGAGACTTTGCGCCAGGTCAAAAGGACACACCGCAGATCCGCGAAAGCACGCTTTCCTTGGTCTTTGACTCTTTGCAGGCGGAAGGCGGCTCATACTGGACGTTGTTCTCAATTGGAAAGTATGAAGAGGAAAAGGCCTTCTCGAAGAAGTCGAATACTCGACAGGAGGAAATGCCAAGATACTACGCCCCCGAGGAGATCTTTTTGGACAAACTAGGTAAGGATGCGGGCTGGGGGGCTGATTATTTATGCGTGGCAGCTAATTGTAGCAGCAAGAGTAATTGACTGGGCGGTTGATGACGGAATGGCGGCTGTATTGACAAAGTTGGAGGAGTATTTGGATGTTCCGGTGAGTGGGTTTCGTGGGTGGACCACGTAGACTATACCTTAACTCTTGATCCAGACAGAAACCCTGTTCTCGAAGGAACAGAGCGAGAGGCTACTGTTTGACGACACGAGGTTCACAAGAACCAAGAAGTACCACTGGGCGATGCAGTGGCTGGGAAAGGTACGTCAGGTTTCTACGGCATCCGAAGAACACCATGTGCATATGCATGCTCAATTCCGAGGGACAACAGATGTCAAAATGTATGGGACCAATGCTCCTCGAAATTGAAGAAATGGAGCAAGTTGGTCTACCATTCTTGAGAGATTCTGCACGAAAGCACAAGATCCGAACTGGATCCACGGATCCAAAGGGGAAAGACCTTGTCACCGAAAAATCGTTTCATCGCAAAGCTGCTCGGGCGCGGGAGGTTCGTGATAGGATTGAGGCAAAAATAGAAGAAGTTAAGGACTTGGTGAGTGTTGAGTGATCCCTATCTGAAGTGTGTACTGATGCGCATTGTCGTGTCCAGAGGGACGCTTTGGTTAATGCTTCGGGTGTGCTGGAATCGAGAGCGGCTGTTTCGCAGGTAAATGGTCCCGACCATTGTTTCGATCGGATTTGCTGAACATGAGGCGTAGGCAGATACTGTATACACGTTGACCATTCTTATGATTGTCTACCTACCTGTGACAACCGTAATTGGGGTGTTTGGCATGAATGTGCTTCCCTCCACCTCACAAACCCTCAAAGCCTTTGGCATATCCATGGGCTTGGTCTTTTTCGTTACCTGTCTCCTAGGATTCAACCTGGGTAGCGTTCTCACCTTCTTTAGAATCAAAACTCAGAAGGTGTGTTACAGCCTTCAACAGTCAATGTACAATGTCGGACCGGCATGGAAAAAGCGAAGCCACGACCTCAAGGATATCAGTGAAGCGGAGTTGCTTATTGCGAGGGAGAAACGGATACCTGTCGTTTGGTTTTATACCTGGTACGCGCTGATATGGTTATTCATGTGCTTTCCCTCTCAGGAGTTGCGAGCAGTCGGCGGTGTCATGGAGTTGGTCCGGAAAACAACGACGGGAGGAAGTGAAGGCGGGTTGCTGGCAGATGGGAGGTGGATATGGAACGGAGTCATGGTTCCTCTCAGGGTACTCCTGCTTCCACTCCATGCGGTCATACTTTGCTTGGATTACATCTTTCTCGTGATCTTTTCCGAATCCATAGTGGGGCGAGGGGAGGACAAGGAGGAAGACGAAGATGAAGATGAAGATTCGGACGACGGCAAGGATGAAGGAGCCGCAGATTATGGTCAAAAACTAACCTACGAATCAATCGCGCTGGTTAATCCGGACGAGTCCCAGAAATCGGCAGCGGTAACTGTCAGCCCCTGGAAAACACGTCTTACGAAACCAGTCGCCATTCTGAAAGAGTTTTCCCACCTTGGGCTTGAAGCAGCTGGTAGCCAGGACAAAGCCGTACCAGCAGCTCCTGGAAAATCGGCGACCGAGCCTCCACCGAATCCTCATGCCGAAGTGGCAGAGCCTAGTACGGCATCCACAAACCTTTCATTGCATCAATCATTTGTGGAAATAGTGGCAGCTGCACAGAGCAAGCTTGAGCAAGAGGAGCAGGGAAATTACAGCGACGAAGAGTCCAGTTGTGAATCAAACGATGGCAGCGAAGGCGATGATGATGAGACTGATAAGGAAAATGGTGAAGATGATGGCGAGGAGAGCGGCGAGGAGAGCGGCGAGGACCACGATGGAGGTGAAGACGATTTCGGCGAAGAGCAAGGGGAAAATGAAGAGGATAAAGGAAGTACATCATCTACAGCTCCTTTGCGGCCAACTGCGCCCGAATATTTGCCCCCCGTAGAAATGACGTCGACCCTTGGATCATTTTCGGGGATCATGGGTGGAATTATGAGGGGAGGGAAGTCGGGAGAGAGGGATTTGGAGAAAGGGCCGTGACCGAGTTTCAATTGGGAAGCCAAGAGAGTGTAGAAATACAGTCCTGAATCTTACCCCCGTAGTATGCACTTGAGCACGGAATGTGCACGTCAGAAGGAGGGCTTTTGACAGCTCCGTAGATGGCGGGCTGTAAAATGCAATTTAGAGTTGGTCGGGATGACGTCAAGCACACATGCGAGTATTAGGCTTGGCGGCAAGGATACGCGTCACCCGCGTCGCCCATCTTCAACCAAAACCGAGAAGCTTCGATAAAGGTGGAAAATATCTGACTAAAAATGGGTGTAGAAGTCTAAGTCACGAGGAGCTGGAATGACAGACTACCGCAAGATATTGAGATGTATACCAGACAGTCAACCGCTAGTGCGAACGATATGGAGAATCATTGCGCTGCTTCTAGTGTTGGCAAGCCTGCTAATGACCTGGGGACCTGCAACTCCTGGAAAGAGTATGATTGACCTACCTCGATCATACTATCACAAATTAAACTCTGGACTATCCGTCTACCTGTTCCATGCCACTCAAATCACATCACCGTTTCCGCTTGCATTTCGGTCGTGTCGGCATGGGGTGGGGGATAGAATGGATGGACTGGTTGCCATGAAGCTCAAACATGTACAAAGGAACAAGAGTTTGGCAATTATGAAATTTGCCTTTTTTTAAAGAGACGAGGGACCCCGGGATTCTTGAGCTCATGCAAAAACACGATGTCACGAGTCAGCATTTGTCTCTAGAACTTGATGAAACAGGGGTTTAAAGTCGTCAAGGCAAGTAACCCCAAGTTAGTGGCTTATGGATTACTCTATGCAAATACATATCTGAGAGATTTTCAATGCATTTGCGCCTGCAATTCATCGAATGGAATGGTAAATTTGTCCGCTATATGTATCACATATTTGGGTTTCGATTGTTTCAACCAAAGCCTACACGATCACGAAATCGAAGCAAATGTCCTCAACGGCGAGTATGCTCTCCAAGACTATGCTGAGGTCAATTGGTTCCACCACTGTAAAGTTGGGATTTCCCTGGCAATTTCCAAGGACCAGTGTTCCGAGCTTGCGGATTCTGTCTCTCGCTTCATTCAGCTGCGAGGAGGGATCGATTCCCTTGGTCAGTGGGACAACCGGACTATGAGCAAAAGTTCCTTCGCGATTCTGAGAAAACAGTATCCAGACCTATCCAGTCTGCTGATGGAGCTGGAGAATACGAGTAGTACAGGTCCTCCCGGTACCCGAGAGTATCAGCTAATACTTAATATTTTTTCAGGTGGACGATTAACTGGGATAAAACAGCTTCAGCTCTTTGGAACATCGCGCAGAATTCGAGAGATATTCGAGACAACTATTGCCTCTCTATGGACGTCTAGTAATAAGGAATGTTTCTACGAGTTAAAGCAGTTCTACGGCGAGCAACTTTTCAAATGCCCGCACATAGAATGCACCTTTTCATCAGTGGGCTTCACTTCTTATGCAAAGGCCGTTAAGCACAAAAAAGTTCATCAGCGAGAATTTAGATGCGAGGATCAAAGCTGCGGACACCTTCAAGTTGTATTCTCTTCTTTGGAAGATCTTAATGAGCACGTGACTGCATTCCACTCCAGCGAGAGCACACAACTATCAACCGCACCAGCCTCTGATGCGATATTTAGTACTCAGTTACAGTCAATGAGCGATGATGACCGTAGAAGAATGTTATTTGATGCCGCAGAGTTCGGACCGGCTGATATCGTTAGACAACTGGTGTGCTTTGACTTTGAGCTAATGCTATCCGTCAGGAATCAATTCGGTGCTTCAGCACTACACGTGGCAACGGAAGCCGGTCACACAGAAGTCCTGTCGATTCTTCTAAGCAGTGGTGCAGCAGTCGAGGCCCGAGATTTTTTTGGCAATACCCCTCTACACCTTGCATCGTGTGCTGGTCAGATAGCTGCGATGCAGGCGCTGTTTAACTATGGAGCATCTACAAAAGCATTGGATGTATTTGGTAATACGCCGGTACACATTGTACAATATCTTATTGCCGTCATTGCTATGAGTAGGCTTGCTAAATGCATGCAGCATTTCATATGGAGTCGAATATGCTCCTACATGCTCGATCCAGAGACTTGTTCAGTTGCAGACGCCAGGCACCGGGAGGCGTGAGGCAGGTGGCGTTTGGCGAGCAGTGTTTGGTGGGTGGCGTGTGGCATGTGGCAGGTGGCGGGTAGCGGGTGGCGGGCGGCCGAAATCATGACGTCGGTCTATATCATAGTCTGAATCTGATCTTTAGCGCGCACACCGAGACGAAATCTATTATCTCACGATGCCTCACGACCATGGTGTTGACAATTGCAGCCTTAGATTCTGTAGGAATGGTAGACAATTGGATCTTGGGGAGAGCAGATCTCCGACTCAGATTTTCCAGCGGAATCTGCTGCTTGCTTCCCACGGATTGTGAGCGTATGTGTGCGCATTTGGGCCGGGGCTGATGGTGATGATGGCGATGGTGGTGATGGCGATGGTGATGACGGCGATGGTGATGGTGTCGGTGATGGTGATCATAGTACCAGAAGCACTTAGACAAGTAGGTTGGCTACGTCAATGTTAGTATCAAAGCTTCTACAGACTTAGAGCCTTCTATTAGCCAAAGCTTCCACAGACTTAGAGCCTTCCATTAGCCAAAGCTTCCAGACTTAGAGCCTTCCATTAGCCAAAGCTTCCACGGACTTAGAGCCTTCTATTAGCCAAAGCTTCCACAAACTCAGAGTTTGCCATCTGCCAAAGGCTTCCAGTGGAGGAAAACTCTACTCCTCCCGAAGCGCAGCTCTCTCAAGCAGGCTCTCAAGCAGGCTCTCAAGTAGGCTCTAGAGCAGGCTTTCAATCGCCAGCGGGCTCTCATGCAGACTCGCAGCGATAGTGTGTACAGTACCGGTATAACAGCAGGCAGTAAAGACAAGTATTGGTCCATCTCTGGCCGGCAGCCGTATATAGTTCCATAGGCCCACGCGTACATCTCTATGAATCGACTATAGATGACTATAGGCTGCGCGTCGCGCGGGGGTTCACGGGAAGCTTGCTATGAGCTGCGCGTAGCGCAGCCTATAGTCGATTTGCACTTTTGCCGATGCTGCCTACACTCCTCCAGCCAGAACTACTATTTCTCACGAATTCCTTTCGGATGCCATGAGAGCTTCACTGTTCCACAACACCGTGATCATGTGAACTTAGAGATGTACTTGGAGTTGTGTAAGCAACGGGTCCAACTTCCCGGTTTGGTTCCAGTTCCGGTTCCACCTGAAAAGGTCACAATTTTGGCTCCAATGAAGTATCTGAGTTTGGATCGTATCATGCCATGATCAATATGTAGATTGTGCAGTTTTAGCCGCTCTTTCACCTCCAGCTATCAGATTTATGATCGGACCAATATTAGTTGAGTCGCTATCGAAAACCCGCGAATTTTGCATAAAATATGGTGTTATTTCACATCAATTCAATGAATATTAGTCGGATCGCAAATCTGACAGCAGGAGGTCGAAGAACGGTGAAAACTGTACAATCTACATATTAATCATGTCACGATACAATCAGAACTCAGATACTCAATTGGAGCCAAACTTGGAGAAACCATAAAATGGAACCATGGTCTGTGTTTAACCCGGCTAAAAAACCACGGGTTTATGTCAGGTCAGGGTAAAAACCCAGCGCTAGTTACCCAGTTTGGGTTGCTTGGTGGTTCTTAAACCGGACCGGGGTCTTCAGATCGGTTCCAACCCGGACCGAAGCAGGGTAACCCGGAACCGTTTCTAAGTGACAAGGGTAACGTAATTAGAAGACGTCACCTGAACGCCCTGTGAGCCGCGTTCCTACCCTGAGGAACTATATTAGTTGCGACCGTATCTTAGCTGTGATTCGCTAAAGCTGCCTTACTTCTTGTTCCCTAGTGATTAACTATATTGTCGGTATAACCTTCGCCTACCGTTCGCTCTAGCTTTACTTCTCAGCTATCACTTCCTACGGTGTATCCTGGGAGCTACATGTCAACACGGTGTTGACACTGTCCAGCCCTCCGACACCTAACCAACATTTCGACACGGACATTCAGTCGCCACGCTTTTGATTCGTCACAATCAAGGTAAGCAACAAATACCGCTAGCTACTTCACCCGTCGTTGTCGATACACCATTCTATTTTACATCCTCCACGGCCTTTTCGCCTGCTATATGATACATTGATTGGTCGAAATTAGAAATGTCTCAGAGGAGGAAAACCAAAAGACAAGAAGCACTAGACACCGGCATCTCCAGTCCATCTGGAAAGTCTAAAAAAATTGCAAGATACCCAGGTTCGATCTTCAACAGCTCAAATAGTGCTAACGGATGGTTTACGGTATTGATAGACTATTCGAACCAGGCCAACAACTCCAGTCGCCATGCCCACGTCTGTGCCTCGTGATGGTGCATCCCCTACTATTCGGCGGTCTACAACTGCCAGTCCACATCCTACAGTACCTCCGAGACGTAAACGCAAAGCCAGTCACGATACCAGCCCAACGAAGAGATCTAGAAAAGACGCATGACATCCTCGTCCAACCCGTAGGTTTCAGAACCACTGAACTGATACTAGCCGGCCCTACCAAACACTGGCAAGACTCCCGATGAACTGCGGGGCACAGATCCTGTGAATCCGTCCCCAGGTACTTCGCCACAGCACCCCCGCACATTTCGGCTATCTTCAATACCTGCATCTATGGATGAAGATGGGCTTCGGCAATATCTCAATGGCCTCGAATGCCAAGACGAAACTCCTACACAGAATATCTTGGCGTTTGGCCTAGCACCGTTCCTCAACCAGTTGGTGGCTACGACCACATTCCAACAGAACCGTTGATTTTCGTGAAATGTCGTCCTGGATGCAGGTTGCCTGTTCAACTTTCCTCCGAGCTAGGTGGAGCTACAATCATTATTGACTGTGACTTTGATGGCATAACCCCGCTCCACTACCCTCTATCAAAGCCCAAATATGAGTGAGTTGTGCCTTGTTCTATCGGAGCCTGGCTAATATCCGCTATAGTGTAGTCGCTGCGGCTGGACCTGGTGCTCATCCTTATGAATCATGGACTTCACATTACCACTCACATGTGATGTGGTTGCGAGACATCCTACCCAATGATTTCCCCGAATTCAGGGTCCTCTCTTGGGGTTATGAGTCTGTCCTAAAGGACCCCATGGCGATTATGAGTGTTATAGACATTTCAAAACAGCTCCTGATCGCTCTTCGAACAATTCGCTTGGGTGATAATCACATGGTATGATCTGGGTGCATAGCACATATGCTATCATCACTTCTGACATAAATGTAGCCAACTAGCCGACCAATAATATTTGTGGGACATAGTCTCGGTGGTCTGGTACTTAAGCAGGCGAGTCATGCGTCCGTACAAATATTCTTGCTGGTTAACTAACTCAGTGGACAGGCATTGGTCGACGCCAATGAAAGGAGCTCTCAACATGATAAGGACATCTTGAAATCTTGCATTGGAATTTTCCTATTCGGTGTCCCTAACTGAGGATTAAATGATGATAGCCTTGCGTTTTTGATGAAGGGAAAGGAGAGTGCTCCTGTCGTGGACGACTTGATGGAAGGTTCCGCGTTACTAAACGCACTAAACACAGCCTTCTTGTGCAGTTATTAGGATAGTTTGAAATCTTGCTTCGTGGTGTCATTCTACGAAACAATGAATACAAAACCAGTCAGTAGTGTGCCCTGAAAATGTGCCACTACCCTATTAACCCACGTGACAGGTAACAAAGGCAGGACAATTAGAAAGGAACAGCAATCCAGCTCTAATGGTGCCCAGGGCATCCGCGACATGGCTTATGCCAGAAGAGGAGGCCAACAATCAAGTTCCTATAGCTTCTGACCATTCACATCTGGTGAAGTTTAACAGCCGGGATGATACCAACTACCTGGCGGTTCGCTCGAAAATAGAAGAGTTGATTAAAAAGGCACCTGTAATTCTCCAACAGCGTGGGGTGTTATGTAAGTTTGCAGATTGGAAAACGAAGTTAATCAGATGTTAATTAGCATGGGTTAATAGTGTCGAATTTAAAAGAAATGGTATCCGAGTCGCAGACTGTTGTAGGAACACCTACCGGCGGGCGGCAAGATGCTGAATCTCCACGGCATTGCGAAAAAGAGCAGCGGACAATTAGCAGTGAAACCGAGACAATCTCGAACCGGATCTTGGTTGATCCCCCTGAACCGAGTGCGGCTATACTGGATGCTAGTACCTTGACTGGATGTCTTCCGCGAAGAGTGATTAAAGCTATCCAAGAGAAACATAAGATAGAGCAAAGTCAGCTACAGAGTGTTCTTCCAGTCTATTGGATTTTCGGCGGAAACGTCCAGACAGCAGCGAGCATTATATACTCGGAGCTTCTCGAGCATGTCGACAAGGCTCAGGTAGCTCGGATGGTTCATGATCTAGTAATGGAGGCGATAGAGGTGCAGCTATTCAGCGAAGGGTAAGTATTGATAAATCTCACATATATGATATAATTATACTAACTGTTGGCAAGGATTGAGAGCATCTCCTGGGGGGCGGACAGCGCAGTAGCGGTCTATCGACTTCCGCAACCCCCGAAACTTCCAAACTGGCTGAATTTTCCTGGCCTTCAGCTCAAGCCATACACGAAGATGTACGATCTTGAACATTGCATCCTGTATCCCGCGGTTAAGGATGGTGATAATCTTCTCAGTGAAACGGGAGATGAAAGGCATATAGGAACACTTGGGCCAATACTTTGGGACAAGAATGGTGAAAAGCACGTTGCGCTCACCGCTGGACATTCTCTGCAACCCTGTCAGACAGAAGTTTTCATCCGGAAGTCATTCGAGCCAGATGACGCGGTGGAGGTCTTTGCAGTGTCACGAGGATCAGTACGAGTACCCATAGACAGGCCGACGGGACTGCAGGACATAACTGAAGAGGAACACTACTCTCGACCATTTGTCCGCATACGTGAGCCAGCGAATTTCATGGACGATTATTATGCACTGTTAGTGCCGTCAACTGTCATTGTAGACACTATATCGCGCAATACCAACTTTTACGCCTATGACCCCGATGCCAGCGCCTTGACGGCTGATGAAATCAGTGACCCTCTAACCGAGGATAGATTTTCAGCTCTCACCCGAGCATTGAAAGAGTGCCTGGTTCGGGTATTCAAGCTCGGAGCGAGCATCTCGCTTACTATGGGAATTCTGTCCGCTGTCCAGCGGAGTGCCCCACCGGCACTATATGAGTCTCAATTAGTAAGAAATATATTTCAAATGTCAAATTCTGATGACGACACCAGTGTTGTCAACCGTCCCGTCCGTCCTGAGCCAGGACGGAACGGCGCCGTCTTTTTGAGGCCGGACTGGGACGGACGGAAGGACGGCCGTCGACAGAGAAGTCTTAGCACACATAACAAAAATTATACCAAAATCATTTCAATTACTATTCTGACCGTGATGCAAGATCTGTGAGCATCTGCTCCGTCCATACTATTTCTGACTCTGTTTCTTTAAAGATTA
>Ga0307512_10001030_pt1 | contig 40875 bp, 44 predicted proteins | sample 14_EM_MG_FD_200267 | JGI IMG/M metagenome (GOLD analysis project Ga0307512, IMG submission 200267) | Populus trichocarpa ectomycorrhiza microbial communities from riparian zone in the Pacific Northwest, United States - 14_EM | ecosystem: Host-associated > Plants > Roots > Unclassified | place...
ATCGTATGTCTCGGGAGATCGACATGAAACCCGACGTCACTGCCAAACATTCCCCCACTTCATCAGAATCGTGCACTCACGACGAGGAAAGGGCGAAGATGTTGAACCCCTAGGTCTTCGTACGATACAGCAAGGTGCTTCGGCAGTAACCGTCGCCATAACTTCATTGTGAATTTACCCTCTTCCTAATATGCGAGCCCCACTCCGCTTGGTACTAATGCATATTCCTAACAAGTGAACATGTCACCCGGAGAAACATTGTTTTCGGTTCATTCCAAAAGTAACAGGTGGTGGCCATGCGTTCTAGGTCGGCGCATGCGCCTATCCGGCTACAACTGTATAAGCCGAAGAGGTGCGGTTTCCCTTCTAATCACCCCTCTTCAAGCCTCGCCAGGATTCTAGCGTTATTGATGTAAGGGATTGAATATTGATCGGCAGCCTAGTCTCGGTCTCGAGTTCGGACGTGGCATGCTCAGCGACAAAGCTGAACAAATTCTGTGACCTGCTCACCACTTTCACGGATTTTTTCATTTCCGCCCGGATGTCCGTGATAGCTGGAGGGATGGAACGGAGAATGACGCGAGACGTGAAGAGCAGGCTCCGACGTCGGTCTCTCGGATGTACGGCACCACCACGACTTGCGTTTCATTCATCACACCCGGTGGGCCGTTCCTGGGCCGAGTTAAGTTCGGCAGCTGGACGTGAAGGATCAACGTTTTCCTCACATCAAGCCCACACCACACCACGATACGCGACAACGCGGTCGGGAATACAAATATGAGATAAAGCACAGACTAATTCGAGTTAGTCGACGATGGGTCATCGATCATCCTTTACGGAACGTTGAAACCACGAGCAGCAGGGGAGTTAATGAGGTGCTGCCATGCGGAGCCGGGAAAAAGCTGTTGGAACCACAATCCAGTAAGTAGAGCGTGTGCTTTTTTGTCATTCTGGATTTTTTTTACCTGGTGGTGCATCAGACGAATACAAATGCCGTAATTTTTTTGTATGTGGGAGCACGTCCATGCGCGGTAAAAATCCCCGTGTAGGTGCGTAGACTCGCGCGAAGGTTGCTGTCATTTTAGAAGCGATTTCTTTCCGAGGTTCCCGCTGCCGTGATAGGACTCGAATTTCCGCTCGGACTTCGCTCAGAGACCCCAAACGGGCGTTTAGGCGGTTTAGGAGGTCCCCGCCCCTATCAGAGGGAATTCTTGAAGTCACTCTGTACGAGAAGGACGAGATGGTATGGCGCTTATGGATGTACGAGATTGGTCAGAAGCGGGGGATGCTGCACACTAAGAGGGCTTGCTGGTCCAAGGAGCTGAGAGTTATTTGATCCTTGGTGATCGCCGGAGCCAGGCGTTCACAAGGAGGTCATTTCAATTGCGGGGTTCCTATCAGCAGTTTCTTTAGAACTTTCGAACAAGAAATGATGAAGTATTCAAACAAACCCACACGTCGCGCCTTCAGGGCTTGTCACCAGAGAGTCAGCCAATGACGATGACGGGACGAGCACGAGGCTGCATCGACCGGACGCGAAAACAATTGATTGTATCGAGTAACATAGAGCAACGCTAAAGCAGGTCATGGCACGAACAACAGGCAGGCAGAGTGGTGCAAACAGAGTGATGTACGAAGTTGAAATAGAGGCACGTAAGGTAGTACAACTTATGTTCACGGAAGCAGAGAATAACGAACGCACAGTAAACCAGGGGATCAGGAGGTCGACGAAGAAAACGAGAGGTGAATGTGGTATATCATCTGAGGAGAGCCTTTGAAGAGAGTATTCACATGTGCATCGGATGGTGGTATGGGGGTTGAATCGGAGAGGTCGAAGGTGGTGCAGGAGCGGGGAGGCCGGAGTACATACAGGCCTTGGCTAGGTGCTCATGTAGCTTATCTCGTAATATCTCCATCGCTGACGGAACATGGTGAGAGAAGGTCGATTACTCAGAAACCGATTAGCCTCACCTTGGCACGGGAACATAGTAGTGAGCGTGTCAACGGGAAGGAGAAACATTTTCGCGACTTCTAGGGCCTCGGCCATAGACTTGTCGTGGTTCCAAAGGTGTAGGCATCTGTAAACTTAGTGAGAGGTCCGAAAGGGGCCAAAGGCGCCTAGGGCGTACATAGAGACTTGAGTCGTGAACCACCCTAGCTGGAGAGGGTGACGAGCCAGAGACTGGCCGCCTGACTCGAAGACAGAGGATTGTACACGTTTCGCAACCGTGCGTTGATATGCCACTATGAAGGTAAAGGATCGTCAGATCTCGTCATATTTGAATGCCAGTTCGCTTACACCAGTCACCAGCATGCCTCTGGCTGTTGAGACCCCCCACACCTTGTTCAACGCCTTGCAAGCTACTACAAGTGAATTAGATATCCAGGTATGTATGCTGGAGGAAGTAATTTACCGTCGAAACTCGGTAGTGATGCACATGCGGGTGCTGAAAGAACATCAGGGCTTAGGTACCTAGGAGGATAGAAAAACAGCTTACTTGTATAGGTATTCGCGACACGAGTGAGAAATCACCGTATTCGAGCTGCAGACGTGGATCTCCAAAGAATCCTGGATTGCCAGCGATTCTCTCCAAGCCTCAATCGCAAACTCCGCCTTCTCTTTTTCATTGAGACCTTCGTTCTTTTGTCGAACACAACTGTTCCACAACAACATGCTTCGGCAATGCAATGCCCACACAGATTCTTTGGGCGAAACGGCAGCCTCGTCCGTAGGGTGGGCGCGTAAGAAAATCTCACCGGGGAATAGGATGGTGTACTGTGGTAGCGGTCAGGACGGCCTTCTTGGGAGAGAGATGGAGGTCACTTACATTAGCGGGGTTGGATAGGAAGAGATCGGGAGGGTCCTTGTCAAAGGCAGAAGAAGTAACCGACTGGCAGGAAATAAGCGAGAGTGCACTCCAACATAGTCTGCGGCATTCTTCCTTTGCGACCTCCGCGGGGCTCCAGGATGGCTCCCAGGGGGGTACAGAAGCCCACGAGGGCAAGAGAGCGTGAGCTACAGGGTCGTCCAACGGTGATCGTGGACACGAGCACTTCTCAGGGGGGTCGTACATCCGCCGATCTTGGACGACGGGCACGGCCTTGGAAACGAATGAGCTGACCTCAGGATCGCCCGCATCAAGGCACGTAAGTTGTTGGGAGCGAATAAGTCTGTCGAGAAACGAGATATGATCGTGGGCACGTTGGGACGAATGCCCTGGATGCGGGCATAGTTCGAACAGGGTCAACACCTAGGGCTTAATTCAGCATAGTCCAATCAGACGGCCAGGCAAGATGCTTACCAAAAATGCCTGAGCTAAGACGGGATCAGTTGACCCGCCGTTGAGCTCCGCTTGGACAAGACCATTCGCGTATTCTCCGAGACTCCTTGCCTTCTCTCGACCAGCCGAGCCCAGTTCCATATGACTGGACATCATGATGGTGGCCAAAGCCAGTGCGGCAATCACAAGAGCTGGCCGCATTTTCATTCGTTCGTTAGGGTTATTGAGGCGTGATAGAAAAGTCGAGGAATTTATAAAAGGGATCCAATAGCCATGGGTGGAAAAGCTTGATACAGAGTGAGCTACCGCACATTACAATTAAACGCGTAGTGTATCTTACAGAAACGATAAGTTAGATCTGATGTCCTTAGCCCTAGGGTGGTGTTAAACCGAGGCCTCGTGCAAGGATTTGGGAGGGGGCACGTACGCTTGCGCGCGAGAGGGTGCATAAGAATCAAGAAGATTGTCCCACCATGTCTTTCGGGGGTACTCCAGAGAAGGAGAGGGGATGATGGCGCTGGATCTGCCCAGCTGTTGGGTGCCTCGCAACTGAGCCTGGAAATCCATCGTACGGGGCATTGTCGACCGTATCGTATCTTGATCTGGGGAGCGATGTGAGGCCGACAGGGGAGAGATTGACTGGGGATACATGTTAGTAACTGGGGAGATAACAAGGGAAGGATCGTCGTACACCGGTAGATGTTGGGCCGAAAAAATCGCGAGAAACCTCAGTGTTAATCGTGAGGGAGGAATTTGGCACGAGTGGGACGGGGCTGGCGGAGAGATGATATGACGGCTCGCCAGATGACCGAATGATCTCGTCGTTCCCATCTGACCGTTCGTCTTCCGTCTCCGCCTTCCTACGCTTTCGTACGGCCGGAGTCTCTTCCCCATCGACTGGCCGTTTCTTGCAAGACCGGCGACGTGTACCTGGGCGCTTGTCCGGACCGCGTCGCTTTGGAACTGCGTCGTATTCGCATTGGCTTGAGCGACGTGCACAGTTGTCACATCCGGGTCTGGTAGAGTCACAGCGGATCTTTCGTGCTCGACTGTAAAGGCTGGTCGTTAGAAGGAACATGAAAGAGACTTGTCTATCCGCGTACCACTGCCTGCACGCTACAACACCGTTTGCGCTGCTACGTCTCGGGGGTCGTGTCTTTGCACCGTTTCCAGCGGGTTTGGATGTTGACTGGGCTGTCTTGAGGGGATTTGAGGGGTCGTACGGGGAAATCGGCGATTCTTCGTTTCGGTAACCGCCATTACTCATCTTGTGGAGGGGAATGTCATCATGTACGAGAGGTTGGAGACTGTTGGGCACTGAAATTCGGTCGAATTCTTGCTTTGTGGAGTGTTCTGGGATGGCAGCGATAGGCCATCCTGGACCATGACTGGGTTGAAGGATGGTCGGTGGCGGCAGTACAAATCCCGTGGTTGCATTGCTGCGATATTCCATGCTGGGGTTATGATACCGGACTTTTTAAAGGTAAATGTTAAAGGGTGCGGGGAAAGCGAAGAGTACACGTACCGGGCTCGTGAACGAAAGTCTGCTCGTAAATCACAGGGGAGTGGAGATCAGAGCCGTCTTCACTTGTCTGAGACCAGTGGGAGTCTTCGAGTGGTGGAGACTGCTGGAACGCGTTCAAGTGTTCTTCGTGATGTCTGGCGACCATATCCAGGACATCCAACAATGCTTGAGTTAATAAGCAGAATATAAAGACAACTGTCACAGCCGCGGAGGTGTCGTACCCACGCTCGGGTGACAACAAGATTCTGGAAACGAATCGGATTGGTTCCCGTTTTTGATACGCTGAGCACTGCATAACTTCTGAACGAAATCAAATTCACCGAAGAAGCCTCGGATAAGCTCCAGCCTGCGAAATACGACCTCTATAGGAATAGGGGACTCATAGGCCGTTGCTCTGACGGTCGATGGGACTTGCAATGGACCGCTGGACTTCCATTCCGGATTTACCTGTATTTTTCAGAGGCAGAGGAATGGGTGACGAGACTACATTTGCTGCTGGCAAAATCAGGGAAATTGGAACTCAATCAGGTACAGTACTCTGATACCAATCGAGAGAGGGGCATGTCGGATCTTTCCAGCAGAAGGTGGGCGGCATTACCCGACAATTTCGCAGGTCGGCGCCCACGTCGTAGCTCTACTTTTTTTCCTTGGGTGTGACGGAGCCGCAGCCCTTCTGTCGTTACGCGATCAAGGAAAGGTAGACCCGTCATTCATATTTCTATTGCAGTCCGTGACTGATGCCGGCAGGCCTTCAGGACATTGTAACGAGCTGATTTCCGCAAGACGTAATCCACCGAGTTGGGTTCGTTAATCTCCACCAGAATGGGTCATCTGTTCTACCACCAAATCTGATCCATCCCACGGTTGTCGTGTACCAAGTCCAAGGGTCCTTATGCGCTTCTTACAGTATACACCTCGTGTATACTCTCTCCTCTTCTCTTCGTCTCGCCCAAACGTTCTTTGTGGGTAACAACGTTGCGGTCTCGTCGTTATCGCCCCTCGTGTTTTCCACCCGGTTCCGTTGGGTGCCCACCATTCATATCGATCTTTGTTGCGCGGATCTCCCCTTTATCTCAGAAGATGTCGTCAAACAACTGTTCGCAATCCATCCTTTCTATTTCATGATCCCCTCGTGGATCAAATGCTTTCACCACCTCGTACTTAGGTGTCAGTTTTTGGGTCGATATCGTGGTTCATGCATTGTCCCAGTGGCGCATCTCTCGTCCACATGTTCGCTGCTGCGGGACGTTCATTCCCAAATTTGCCAGTAAATCGAGGCCCCTCGCAGGACACCCCATGCACGTGCAGCTTCCCTAAAGCGGGATCCTCCTGAATCAAAGGCTGCCCTGCCACTCGACATCCTTGCTGCCGTTCCCCCATATGCCTTCGCTATTTACCAGAGCCCTCTGCTGCTGTTGTCTACGCCCTCGATCCAAAAGCCCCGTAAGGTCTACGCATCAGCCCCCACACTATTGGATCGATGCTGATTGGGTCAAGTAGGTTTTAGATGACGAACACTCGAGGCTAATCCCACCGGAATCGGAAGTGCCGAGGTATCTTTGTTCTCCTCCGGGTCTTTGAATTGGGTTGGTAATTCTGGATTTTCTGAGTTATACTCAACCCCACCCTATCGTGATCGACCATCAGAAACTGAAGGAAAGACTCGGCGCAATAGTCCGTACGAAAGAAGGGCTGGTATCAAATTACTTTTTCATGCTCCTGGCCACAATATTCATACTCATCACAGAAAAATGCTCAACGTGGGAGCGTCTTCCCCACTCAATTTACGCAGAAAAGCATTGCAGGCGAAATTGAATCCCTCCGCTAGCAATTCCTCACGTTCTGTGACAGGGCATCCCTCGTTCAGCAGCAACAAGTCGGCGACGTCGGACGATCGTGGTGCCACTGATCTCGGAGGAGGCAATAACCATCACCCACACTCAATCCCCCAGAACTCTTCGCTGGTGTCCTTCCGGACCGAGGAAGCCTCGTCAAGTAGAGACGGTCATGATCGTGATCAAGACCCACCAACAGTGCTAAACATCCGATTCGCAAGTGGGGGGATTTATGGTTCGGAAGGTGGTCGCAGCAGAGGATGTTCCGACCAGCAGATCGCTAAAACGTACCCTGACGTTGCCTTTCACTCTGAAGAAGGAAATACCAGATCCTCGGCTCCATCCCGCACAGTATGCAACCCAACTTTCCGGCTCGGCGATCTCTCTCTAAACGCTACTCCAGACATCTGTTTCACGGTCTCGCTCACCGTCGTTATCGAGGACGCGACCGGAAGTTATCGTAAAAGAGCCTGTCACGATCACACGGAGTTGGGAGGACGAGTAGCTCATCCCCCCAAAATAATATTTATCTGCATATCGTTTCATCCACCTGTTGGGTTATTCTGTCGTAACGGTTTTGGGCTCACTTTGGTCGATACCGTAACAATGGACAAAAGTCGACAACCCGCGTGTCCGAAATCTTGTGACGCTCCGGCATACTCGGATATTTTAGCCGGAACGAGCCGGCCAATTGCGCGGCCGGCTGGAAGGAAGCCTCCAGGGGAGCCAATAGGAATCCCCCATTCTTGATCTCGATCAACTCTGATTCGGTGTCATGGACTCGGCGCCTGTAGTAAGTTCGTTCCCCGTTGGTCCCAGACCGCTCCCTCATTTTTGTCTACCTCACGATGGTTAGATGACCTCACGCGATCGCCTGTGAGGCGTTCCGACTTCCTGAACCCCTTGCGACGTGCTCTCTGCCGATTCCCAGGGCCACCGGTAGGGACAACCAAGTCGCCAGGACACAGCAAGGCACACACACCCTTGTACTTTACGGGGAGTGCGGGGATCAACGTGTTGATGCCTCCCCGCTGCCCAACGTAATGATCTGGTGTCACAACCTCCCGTTTCTCGTCCTCTTGTCGTGCCCAGTGATGTGATTCTGCAATGTCGTTAAAACCTTGTGCACTTACGAAATCGCTTAGTACCCCCATCCGGAACTGAGGCCGATCCGGGATTGCTGTCAGTGATTGCTTATCATGGTAAAAATGCTTCGCGAAGTCGGGCGCCCGCGGCAAGGTGTGCTGGGAACGCTCTCGACTTCGACTCCATAAAGACGACGAACGTCTTTGCTTTGTTGTTGATTGCTGCGTATCATGGCGGTCCTGCATCTTACCCTCAAGGAACAGTTTCTCTACGAATATCCTCTTGTAGGCGTTCTGTGTGCTACCTCCAGAATCAAGCATCTACTTCTAGCTTTCTCCCAGTGTCGTAGTGATGATCCAGGGGAAGCACCTGCTCCTCTCTCATGTACGAAATTCGTGCCCAGTGGACTCTAAGTCCTGAGTGTTTATTGGTTTTACTCTCGTTGTCCTTTTAATCGCCGATACCGTTCAGTCCCGGCGGTTGGGTCTAAGGTACCCTAGTTCAGTTCTCGCTCACCAGCCCAGTTGTATGTGGGGCCGACCTGCCCTGCGGGCACACCCATGACTCGACTTGAAGATTAGCTGTGCGGTGTGGGAATTTCCCCACTCCATCTCGCATGAGAACGCCCCACGGTCTACGCAGACCGCTTCAGCAAAGCCGAATCACTATACAGTGTCTTAAACATCGGTCACGAAATTCGTACGCCCCCATCCAAAAGCGCTACCTACAGACAGAAGTTCGACCAAGGCAGGGTAGATGATACGCAGTAGTGCAGCTATACTGAAAATCTTTTGGAAATGAGACGTTCGGGAGGTGCCACTTTGTCCCCCGGCCTCAACCATCTACTTCGTGATTGTCGTTGATTGAATGGTCTTTTCGTACTCGAGTCTGAAGCTGCGCACCGTGACTACGGGTTACTGTAGCATCTGCTAAACCCTGGTTCCTATGATGTGTCAATAACCCTCATCCTTATTGTTCAGCCAGCTGAGAATGGATCGTTGTCCGCTCCAGCGGGGTTGGAGAGGGCCACCCCAGACTTCATTCTATTCGAACGAATTGCAAACAGAGTATTTCTGTGCCACGGGAACTCCTCCGTTCTGAAATGGGAGGCCTTTGAATGGCTGCTCCCGCGTCTCACTTACTGCTGCGGATGGAAAGCGCGTCGACTTCGACGGAATCCAAATGGGAGAGGCGGAACCTCAAATTTATATCACCATCAGGTTCGGCGTTCAGTAGTGGATAAACGTTTAAAGATTTGCAGCTTACCTGTTGTTTGATGTGTCCCTGAGTATACCCATTTCTCGACCCAGAGGCATTTGAAGGGGCAGACCCTTCTTCCGGGATGTGTGTCATGTAAATGGAGTGGATGGTTGTGGCCTTCGTGCTGTAGGAATGGGATAGAACTAGAAGCTCAGTTCGTCTTTGACCTCGGTTGTGAATAGCATGAAATTCACCGAACCGGAGTGTTTCGTCGTAAACCCGAATCACCTGCACCTCGGAACTCCTCTCCACCTTGAGTAAATCTAGGTCGGCCTTACCAAAAGTACCTCCTCGCCACAGGGACGACCCCACCAGCCATCCGGGTCTCGTGATTGGCTGGGATCGTGGGTGGTTGTCGACTTGACCATCCAGGTGGGCTGTATCGCATAAGCCGAAGTTGTTACACTCAAACTCCACTTCCATCACGGTTGATTTGACCAGTACAACACATCCAATTGTTTCTCAATCCTCTCTCACTCATTGAAGGGCGTGAGGATGTCGATGAGCCCCGCTGACTGCCGCGCTTCCTCTCTTCGGAACAGCGACGATTGGGCATGGTGTACACATGCACGCAGCTCCCTTTGAAGCTGAAGTGCGCCAGACTTCCGACGCCCACCCCTCCTACCATCTCGCTCTCTCTGTGGACAGGTTAAGGATGTTTTTCTCTCCTTGTCTGTACATTGAATTCGCGGGGACGATGGGGTGGGGGCGGCCGGCAATTGCCGTTGCATCCGAGCAAAGTTGACGTTTGTTTGCCGGGCACTTGTCTCTGTTCTCTTACTCTCATCGACCACCGTCTGGCTGCATCCTCGTCCTCTCCACTCTGGCCAAAACGCGTTCTCATGAGTAAGAAAGGTAGTGCTAAAACACCACAGGAGCAGCCTCATTATGAACATCGCGATATTATTCTCGCCAAAGTTCGTGGCTACCCGCCATGGCCATCCATGGTACGCCGAAATCTCACTCGACATCTCTCCTGGATGCTGAAACGCGTAATTGGTGCTTCAGATCGTTGATCCCGAGACAGTACCAGAATCGGTCACCAAGGAGCGACCGTCTGGCAAGAAGTCGACCTGGTATTGTGTCAGATTCTTCCCAACCGGAGACTAGTGCGTGCGCACGGTTTATTTCACTTCTTCAGTTTCTCACACCTTGCCCAATTAGTGCCTGGGTTGTCCCAAAAGACATGTCAAAACTAAAAGAGCACGAAATCCAATCCTACATCAACGAACCTCACAAGCGTTCCGGCGAACTGCTTAACGGATACAAAATCGCGTTGAACCCTGCGGAATGGGAGAAAGCGAAAGCGATAGAGGCTGCTGAGGCCAAGGAGAAGGCCGAAAATGCTCAGGTTGACGAGTTGGATGACGAGGACGCCCAGGGAGACGAGGACGAGTCGGAGAAGAAGACAACGACCAAGTCAAGGAAACGAAAGCGCGAATCGGAACCTGCCCCCAAGAAGACTGCAACGAAGAAGGCGAAGGAGTCCACCGAACCCTCCTCGAAGAAGCGTTCGGCAGCGAACGGTAAGGGTAAGCGGAACGGTGTCAAGTCGAAGGCTGCGGTTGAATCTGAAGACGATTCACATGAAGAAGAAGCTGGTCCTAGCAAGAAATCATCACCTCCTCCAGCAAAGAAAGCAAAACGGGATGAACGTGAGCAATCTTTGCTTCCAGTTTTGTATTTCCTTGGCTGAGGCTTTGTCTGTCTAGCGGAGGATCCCGAAGTCCTTAAGGTTAAGGAGTGGAGACACAAACTACAGAAAGCATTCCTGAATAACAAAGCGGAACCCAAAGAGGAGGTGCGCTACATTTTGACCCCTCTTTTTCTTTTTTGTGACACCCTTTGATGACAGGATATGCCCGCCTGCGACGAATTATTCAAGCTGCTAGAAGACTACAACGAGATGACGATTGTCCACCTATCCCAGTCCAAGATTGGAAAGGTTATGCGACATATTCAGAACAAGGAGAATATCCCTCGTGACGAGGAGTTCAAATTCCGAGACAGGGCAAGGGCGCTTGTCGAGAAATGGCAACAACAGATCCCTGCGTCAAAAGCCAACGGTACCACGAAGGAGGATAGCATGAAGGATGGCGACGCTAAAGGGGAGGATACCATGGATGTTGATGCTCCAGGTGAACCAGTCACCGATAAGCCAGATGCCCCTGACACTGAGGATGCAGTTGGTGAAGTGTCCACGTTTGAAGGTGATCTTACCGTCGATGCCATCGCTGCATGAACGGATCGGCGAGCTTAGCTCAGACTCGACCTGACAACACCCCGTACGCCATCCGGACGGGTGTTGGTTCGCGGGTGAAGATGAACCGTCCTCCATTCCATCCAACTTGTTTTGTTGCATCTTCTTGAACGTATCTTGCCTGCCTTTCCTCCTTCCTAGTCATTATCAGAACAAATTTTCTGTCGCTATATCTTCTTCGCTTGTGCTCATGTTTCTGTTGTTGTTTTTACTGTGTTCTCGTCTATGAATATTTCCGTACATGCATTTTCATCCAACAAGCTTATGATTACCAGTTCGTGTGTGAAATCGATTGCAAACCAACCAGCTCGATCAGTGCTGCCGCGGTGATCCTCCCCAAAGACTCAGTTCGCTACATCGATGTGATATGCATGCACTCCGCCATGCTCAACGACGACACATCATCGCATCGGTGCGTGGTTACGGAACGTGTGCTCGTTTGCGAACCGACCGCTTGACCTTTCTCTGGTTAGCTCGACAATTTGTTGTACCAATTCCACACCATCTCCTTCTTCCTGTCCCCCACACTGTTGCCTTACCTCAGTCGATGCATTGGCCAGTTCCAGCTCGCGAGGCCGAGGGACTTTCACCCCAAAAGAACTCTCCGATTCTGGTACTTCATGGCCCTCTTCTTCAATTTTCCGAGCATATGGGATCACGCACTCTTTGGTACCACGAAAGGACCTTCGCTTATACTTGACTTCGTCGGCCTGCGTAAGATGACATTCATGTTTACACGCACGCACGCTGCTTATATTGGTTGTAGCATATCGACCAAGCAGTTTACACGTGTTACTCCTCGACTTGGTCATCATCATGTTCAGTTTGGTCCTCGTCACAATCTCGTACGAGCACTCGCTCCTGGCCACAAACACATCCGAAGCAACCACGAGCGTCCTTGGACCCCACGAACCAAGTGAAAACGGCGACCCCTTCAAAGCGGAGGCATCCCCATATATCATCGACTTCAGACTGGGTCCGATCATCGACAGAATCAGGAACCCGGTACCCCCACAAACGGGGGAACGAACACGGGAGGAACTCTTGCCATTGCCTAACACGATGCCAGCGGAGCTGAGGCATAGTTTGAGGATGTTGATGAGAGCGAGGGAGGATATTGCTGCTGCGAGGGGTAATAATAGAGAGCAGCGACGCACGGACCCCCCAGAGCCAAGGAATCGAGGGGTTCCCGGAGCCATTGAACCCGACGAGGAGGGTTGAGCGGCACGAGTATCACGGTGCTATTTAGCTGTGGTATTTAGGTATTATATAATTCACATAATTCGGTGTGAACTGCGCTACCACTTGCGCTTCATCTAAAACGTTCGTTAGCTCAGTCGGTATGTGGTGGAGGAGATAACGGAGGCGTACGGCGGTCCGGAGGCATCTACCAAATTCTGCGAAATGTTCTGCACACGCATCCTTCTTCACATCGGTGTATGTTGCAAGGATGCATTTCCCATACGCGGCTGCTTGCGAGGCGCACGTCGACGTCGAGTGTAAGGCGAGCCTCTGCAACGGCTTGGTCGCGGTCGTGGTCGCAGATGATGAGTTCATGACGGCAGTTGAGAAGAATCGACCACAAAAGTGATCGACCCAATCCCGGTTTGGAGACGGACGGCCACCATGTTCGACGTCGTCTTCCTCATTATCTGGATCCTGGTCGTTCTCGGTCTTGTCTTGTATTTATTCTACTGGAACAGGGTCCTCGGTTTCTTGCTGTCGCTCCTTGTCAGATTCTTGTCGTGGAACCAAGCCTCCGCGAGTACCTGGATTGATATTGGTGCGCATTCTGCTTGCGCTGTGCGTCGTTCAGAGGGCCACCAACAGTTGGATATCACTAGGGTCAATACAGGTTTCCCTTCTCGCTGGGAGAATTCTCTTCAAGGACCTACGATATCACACCAGCAACCAGACAATCCGCCTGGTCAAAGGTCAGATATCCTGGCGGTATTGGATCAGGAAACCTACCGAGGAAGATGACTTGAGGCACGCACGTGTTGGTGCTGAAGAGGTTGATCGTAAGTCTGGTTTATCTTATGTGTCGGTACACCGTCAACTTTAATTAGGAAAGGCAACATGGCCACTAGCTTGTCGCGTCCATTTGTCCGCGCAAGGAGCAGAGTGGTTTATCTATAACCGTACTGCTGCGTACGACGATATTATATCTCAAATGCAAGGAGGGTCTCTTCGCCGATCTTCCACAGCGGAGACTCAACATTCTACGGCTCCGCCGAAAGGTAAACAAAACAAAATTACGCGAGAGCCAACTCGTGAACAATCAAACTCAAATTTGCTAGAACCGGATTATGAATACCCTCCCAAAACACCAGCCGGGTCTGCTTCTGTATTGGCCGGTGCACCGTCAACCTTCAAGAAGGCACTTGATTGGATTAGGGCTCAACTACCGAGGATCGAATTCAAGGACTTGTTGCCGATTAGCATGGAGGTCGAGAAAGGCGCTATTATATGCGGAAACACCTCCACTCCCAACCTACTGGTCGCAGAATACAAGAAGGCTGAAGGCACCTATGGCGTTGTTCCGGTCAATTCCCACTCCTTGACACCGAAAAGCCGAAGTTGATTGTTTCTGCCCACAGTCACGATCCAAGTGTGACCTGTACAAACAGCTTCTGAGCGTCAAGTTTCGCTATGCTTCCATTCACTATGTGGTGAACCCCAACTATGTCTCGTCCATGACATCCACGGGCGAGAAGCTCCATAATCGAATCCATAGATCGCAGTAAGTCCGCGATTCTAGTACTGGTCATCCTTCCGCTTAGAAACTGCCAGGACCCCTCGTCGACGTCTAGCCTCATATCTGCAGTACGGCACATTCCTGAAACTATGGCGCCGCCTGTCTCTCGGCACTATTCTCACTTCGCTCTCTCAACCTTTGCATCCCCGGCCGCCGAATCAACCCCACATTTCGACTTTTCGAAGAAGAAAGGCTAATATAGATGCCGAGGACGACACACCAGTGGGCGCGGATTTTGCTGTTCTCGAATATGCAATCGAAAGGAAAATACTAGAGGCCCCTATTTTAGAACTGTCATACTATGTTGATGTCGTTGGGGTTGTACCTCACCAGGGCTACGACGCGGCGCCAAACCCGTCGGATCCTTTTGACATTGGGAACGGCGATCTGCCTCCTGAATGGGGCTTTGATTTAGTTATCCGAAAGGGTGTCCTGAGATACGGACCCTGGGCGGATAGACAACGGTGGGTCCATCTATTGGTACCGGAAAGAAGATGGCTTACCGTAATGATCAGAGTGGAACTGCAACGAACTTTCTTCCCACCTGTTTATCAGAGTTCTAGCCCAACCCCTCGATTAAGACCTGGGGATACCCGAGTGTGGCCGTCCCTGAAGGTTTTCGTAGAATTGAGGGATACGACAACCCTTCAGATACCATTCAGGGAAGCATCAAAGGTAAAGCACACCCTACCGCACCCTGACGCCGGTTTACTCACCCCCACCGGTAGGACTGGCAATGGGACGGACAAGTTGAGTACCGGAGGTCGCGGAAGCGTGAGGCTGCCTCCCTCTTCCTCAAAGCCGGAGAGAACTCGACGATCAACTATATTTTGCCCATGGTCATTGGGCCTGACGGTTATGAACCCGTCCTGGAGGTCATACTAGACACAGTTACGCTGACCTCGAGCATGGCTGACTACCGGCTTCTGTCTGCGGAATCGTGTGGTGTATGTTCTGAGATGTGCGAGCATTGCTTAGTTCTCACCTGCAGCCTCTCAGGTTCGGAGTATGATGCCTTCCCCTGTCAAGTGGAACGATCAAAGAAAATGGGACTTCAGCATCCGTCTTCGCAAATCGGACATGCACCTCATTCGGGAACATATCAATATGTTCACAGACCTTGGAAAGGATTGGTCGGCTGGCCCTCCGAGTGATTACTATCGGTTCACACCAATGATCTATGCCGTCGACCTCGAGCTGGAGATATTCGAGCTGAACTTATACGTCAACGACCACAACATCATCGACAAGCCTTCGATCAGGGAAGAAAATGGTAGGTTTTAGTTCTACGCTTCGTGAAAATACGTGCTGATACTCCGTATTTACAGGACTGCTGACAATGCGTGGGGCCAGTCTCAAGACTAGCGTGGAGATCGACTCGACCACCTTCCGCCCTCTCTCAAGTGTTGTTCCGTTCTCAGTTATGGTGCCCGATCTCTTGATTTCTCTGAATCTCCCTCGATGGAATACCCATTCTATGAACCTGCGACCTGAGATAGGAAGGATAGGAGAATTGAATGTGACTGGTTCTTATCGATACTTCTCTGACGTTCGGCTGGACAATGTAGACAAGCTGCTGGTGAACATCAACGTGAGGACGCGGATTTTGATCCATCAGACGATGTACTGATCCCATCTCAGGCTAAGAACGTGGTTTTGAAGACATTCGGTTGGGTCATCCGGCACTTCATGGTGTTGCGCGACAATTATTTTGGTTCGTTCACCCAATTCTGTATCTTGTTTGAGTACATCCAGAAGAAGGAGAGAGGGCTGCCCATAAGTGATCCCACGGAACTTAAGTATCGGCCTGGGAAGGTATAGCGCTGCCTTTTGCCATCAGTTACGTGAGCTTACTATCCACTTGCAGTCCAATCTCTTCGAGGTGGTTCTCGAAGTCAACAGTGACCATAATTTGTTTGTCCTCCCTGCGGGACTTCCTGGATTCGATGCGCCACCTGAGCTTCAGGACCTAAACGCCACGTCCCCAGGGCTTGGTCCTAGCTTGGTCTTTTCTGCTCCAAAAATCCAGGTGCACTTGAGGACCCACGACTACATCATGGGTAAGTGAGAGAATTGACCATTTACCATCAGGTCTCCTGACCCCATTTTAGAGATGTCACTGAATGCCGAACCTATATCTGGATCGATCGTGGATGATTTTCCTGATATATCCCTCAAGCCTAACCCTCGGTCAAAATACGGACGCGAAAGTCTCTTTATCGATGGCATTGATATCGTTGCAAACCGTCTCTTCGGACCTCAACCCAAGACCTCGACTTACCTTTGTATCTGGGAAATCCACGTTGGCCGTATCAAATCCTGCCTCTGCACATCTCAAGTGAACGTGTTCCTTGCAGCACTGAAGTCATTTGATTCCGGATTTGACGACGTTCTTAATGCACCTGCTAAAGAGGTTAGCCTCCCTTTGGATCCGGATGGTGAGTTTTTGTTTGTGTAAACTTGCCACGATGTCTCATATCGCCGTAGTCACGTTATTGAAGGTTACCGTCGATGGTTTGGACCTGGTTTGGAAAGTTGGCGGTACCGCACTCCATTTCTGTGTTCCCAAGGGTGTCAGGATCGACTTTAACGACCTGGCTGGGAAGACGTATAAGAAGGTCAATAGTATAAGGCTGCGTCAGGGAACCATCAAACTCCTTTTGGCATCAGGACCAAACCAGTCAACATGGCTGGAAGCCGCTCACGTAGAGCTTGGTTGCTGCATTGACCTGTACAGAGCCCCGAAGGGTTGGCAAGAGGCAGCTCAGAACCAGGCGCAGTTTGTCGTGGAACAGGACGCTCCTACTGGTCGGGCCAAGCAGCTCATAATGCTCCACGGGTGGACGGGGAAACTCAGACGTGAGCCACCAGGTTTGTCGCCCAAATTTCTGTGGGTTGTGCATGAGGTGTTGATTGTGTCCCGCCGTAGCCGGGTACAGAGCTAAAGAGTTTCACTATACCGAACTTCGTCTCCCAGTGGTCCGAGACCTTGATCCCGCGCGCGTGAGGCACGATTCTTGGACAGACGAGGAAGAACATTCCGAATCTGAGAACGATGAGCATATTTCTCCGGCAGTCAGGGATGCACGTTTAGCGTGAGTGCTTGCCATCTGACTATTTGAGGGTGCAACCTCAATTTCGTCTTCCTTCCGATAGGAAATCGCGCCCAGTCACTCCCTCTCCTCTCGAGGAATATTTCTCCGAGAGTAGCATGGCTAGTGGTGACGAATCCGACGACGAGGACTTGACGGAGCCCGATGACTGTGATAGCGATACTGAAGGTAAGCGAAACCTTTATGTGCTATTCATCGACTGAGCCCCTGTGGTTAGCGGACGTAAACCAACAGGTGATTCTCCTTATGTCGAGATATCGCAGGTGTGGCAGGCTTTACTGGCGGAATACCAACAAGGAGCCATCCTCTTGGGAGGATACGGCGTATCAGATGTTCAAGGTTTGTCGCCCACGCTGTAAACCATTCGTGGGGTATCTCACTGTGTGTTTCACCATTGAATAGGATCGGACGCCACTGGTTGACCCTTCCACGACCGCTCACCGCAATGCACCAAGTAACGATGATAGGGAACCTGCAGCCAACCAGAACCCAGACGCTGAAGCAGGGAAGACTATTGTGCGAGTTCGCATGGAGCACGGGATTCAAGTTTCTCTCAACCCCCTTGTGGTCCCCGCTATCACACTACTGTTCCAAGACATGGTCGTGAACGTGAGTTAGATGGTCCCCTATCAGCGAATAGTGTCTCATGTCATTGTAGCGTCCAAGTCCCGAGCTTTATCTCGATGCTGCGATTCAGGGATATGTCTCTTCCTTTTCGGATAAAGACGTTCCAGAGGAGCCTTCGGTGACCATTTTAGACATCCGCTTGCCTTCAGTACAAGTGAGTTACCTGCATATCATACCGGCCGCGAAACTGGAAGGCCGCTCGCACGCCTACATGAACATGATATTGCTATCACTGAACGGTCTTCAGTTTTCTGGAAGCACCTCGCCAGTTCCAAGCTTTTCCGCTGCCATTGATGAGACATCGGTATCGGTCCTCAGCGCGCAGCGGCCCACAAGTACACAGTCCCGCGCGCTGCTTCGTAGGGTCTCTGGATTGGATCTTAGGACGTGTCGTGTATCCACTTGCTCTAGAGCATTGGCTTGTCGCATTTCCTCTTTAACTTCCACCTTCTCTCAACATTCTCCATTCCATGTCGCCTCCGTCTCCGCTTCCTTAGCCAGTTGCATCAAGAAGACCCACGTCCAGCACACTCGGTGGCGTTCGAAATCTTCTTCCATCGCGAGACAAACGATCAGGCACATCCTCCAGGTACACCAGGGTCGTGACGTCTTGGATCCACTATCTGCCCACCGTCCAGCATACTTGGTCCATCGGGGAAAACCATGTCGACTGCGCCTAGATTCTTCGTTTAGGTTCCTGTTCCGATTGCGTTATTTATTGGGACAGCTTGACACCGCTCAGCGGAAAGAAATCGATGCATTCATACCGAACGTGACGATCCCATGGGACGACCTTTTTATCCTCTTATCCGGTGCCTCTGTCGGTGAGCCGTTGGCGGATCCAGACAATAGTGATTCGCGGGACATGGGTGTACTGCACGTTCTGTTCCCAGATCTTCCTCCCCCATCCACAGAGGTTGGAAGTGGCGATGGTCCCCCGATTGGATCCTTCACCTTCTCTCTCGATCACTTCGGCATTGATGTCTGGGACCCAACGAACCGGAGCCACAACGAAGTGATTGTGAAGTCTCTGGTCATTTCATGTGGCAAACAATTATCCACCCTGATACAGCCGTCTCTTTCTAAGAGCCCAACCATGAAGGATCGTCAACAGCGCAATGCACTTCGCCGTGTGGTCGCAAGCGTGGCAGTCGATGACTGCACGGTCGCGATCTTCCCTTACGCACTGGACTTTGCGCACCAGGTTCTCTCAGCAATACACATTCATCATCCGCCCTCCGCGGCACCTCCAAGAAGCCCTTCGATATCCATTGAATCCCTCCCTCGTCAGGAATGGACGGCAACTTCCATCGATGTCGCGTTCAGCCTCCGGAGATGCAGCCTTCGAGCAGCTACAGAGAAGCTGATAATAGAGTTCCGGGCTGGTGGACTGACCTTAGCTTCGTCTGTGCTGCTCGAACCTTCCACATCCGACACCGCTTCCGTTGGATCGACAACTTCGATGAACCACTCTTTACTCTTCTCCCGCGTCGTCTTCAGGGCATGTGCTGCCGGTGTATCTGAAGAACAAGACCAGCATGTATTGGCATCGCTAACCTTCAAGGATGGGAAATCCAACGCTGTCTTCCGTCAGGAACAGCATTCCACTCTGGCTAGTCGAGTCGCGTTGTCGCTTGGAGCTCTGGAACTGAGCGTCCCTCGAAGTGCAATGCGGCTCTACAGGTTCGCAGAGGAGTGGAGGGCGGACTATCTACCCGGGTTGGAGAAAACCATGCGAGCAGTTGTGTCGGAGGCCCGTCGAAAGCCTGGGAGTCCCGCGCCGAAAAAAACATCCAAACCGGTTGCTATCCATGTCAACGTGCTCTTCCCCTCAGTCCGAGTATCGTTACAGGTTATGCCCGGCACGTGGTTAGCATGGGAGATGGTCGATACAACGGTGTTCTTTAGATCTTCCGCCGCAGCGCGGCTCAAGAAAGCGTATTCCTTTGGCATTCAAACTCACCAGCAAGTCTTTAGTATCTCGTCCCAACCTCACTGGTTACACGGGCTTCGAAAGCGGACAAGGGTCAAGTTTGCCATTCCGATGGTTTCTGTCCAAGGAAAATACGATGGAACAGAAGTTCAAGCCATGGTGCTCGTGGAATTTTTCAACTTGATCTTCCGGCCGTCGCATTGGGATACAGTCCTGACCGTTCAGCAGAAGTTCGGACAAGATTTCAGCGACCTAATCTCTCTTGTGAACGAAAAACGCACCGTGACTTCCCCCAAGACCGAATCCGTCCCCGTATCTCCACGCCCTCGATCTCCTTCTCGTATCAAACTGGGCGGTGTGGTCAAGATGAAGGGCTTCCGAATCGGCCTTGAGGGCCCTTCTTCCCTTCTATTCCTGGAGTGTCGGAATATCGGAGGTGGAATGCAAGAGAACTATGGCCGTTCGTGGAAACTTTCCGTACAGGACTTGGCCCTCTCCCTCGCCCCAAGAACGCACAGCGACTCTGAAATGCATTCTTTCGACCGGAGTAACGGGACCGCATTCGTCAGCATCGACTTTCACGTCGGCGCGACACAGTCGCCAACATCTTCCGCCCATACCTTGGATATCACCGTTACGAAAGTACATGCCGTGATGCAACCCAGTTCTATCGGACAGCTTGGAGATTTCGTCGACCACATCCAAGCAGAACTCAAATTACGTGCGGAACAGCGAGCAAAGGAGTTAGCTGCGTTCAAGGAGAAAACCCGGGAATTCATCCGAACTTTCGAGCCGAGCAAACCTGTACCGGATGCTATCCAATCTTGGATATCGGACTTCCTGATCAATTTCACTTTTAAGAATATCGGAATTGCTTTCCCGCTCGGCTTGGACCATAGTCTTGGAGTGGAAAGGTCCGAATCGAGTGGGGATCGAGCGGCTGGCGCGTTCCTCCTTTCCATCAAGTCCCTGTCCTTTAGCGTACAGCGCGGGGAGAGTGGTCAGGCGATGATGAAAGGCACTGCCCTCCAGTTTGTTTCAAGGTTAGTGCCATAGAGTGCCTTTACCTATCACCCGGTTTTACTGATTTGCCGTCAGATTCCGACAGTCCATCCCCTCAGATTTCATCGAAGAAAATCACCAAACGCGGAACAGACTGTCGTATCCTGAAATGACCGCTCAAGTCAAGACAGACCGCTCTTCGGATTCCAGAACGCTGCGGGTCAACGCAGACGTCAGCGGGTTCATTCTCGATATTGATTCATCCATCCCAGTCTACGTCTTTTCTTTGATTGATGTCTACCAGAGGGGCAAGGAACGCTTTGATAGGATGGCCGAGAGTATCGAAAGCATGCCACGCTCGTTCTCAAGTTTTGATGCCACCCCACGTATTCCGATTGCGACCCTGGAGCCCCACTACGATGCCCTTCCCACATCCAACATCACAGGGTCTTTAATCTTTCACAGTGGGAAGGTGCGGCTTTACTGCGACGCAACACCGACTTACTCTCGTATCCGGTCGATCTCGATGTCCGCGCACGAGATGGGTGAAGATTACTCTGTGCTAGAAGTCAGCGCAGATGTATTCAATCTTCCCGAGGTATCTGTGTGGGCGGAGTACCGTGCAAGGTCCGCTGCAGGCAAAGTCAGAGACCTGGGAGACGTTTCAACCTTGATGTTCAAGGCCACCATCCATTCGAGCTCGAACGTGTTTAAACCCACTTTCCTGCCATTCCTCCGAGAACTTGTGGATCACGTTGAGAATCGGTTGAACCGCCCTACCCCAACACGTGTCAAGCGACCTTCGATATCGACACTCCACCCCTCACCTTCTCCTCTCATCCCACACGTAGCCGTCAGGGATCCCAGTTCTGTAACAAGCATGGAGATCAGCTTCAGCCTTCGGATAGACCAATCGAAACTCGAGCTAACTTGCCAACCAGACGCCAATGTCATCGCAGGGGTTCATTGGGACAGTGGTGGATTCGTTGTCCACGTTTTGCCTGGATTCAAGCAAGTCTCCTTCACCGGTAGTGTCGGTGGACTTTCTGTAGGCCTCAGACACGGCTTCCTTAGCGAAGATTGTGTTCATTTGAACGCCAACGACCTCAGCTTTAACGTCACTCTCGCTGAGTCAGAGTACGGAGGCATGCAGAAGACACTGTCGGTGGTGATGGACACGGAGTCTACCGGAGGCGTGCGGTTCTCGCGATTACAAGACATTCTCTGCTTCAAGGCCGTCTGGCTTGACCGTATCCCTGTGTTCACTAATCGCAACGAAAGCCCCGCGTCATTGATCGACGAAAACGCACCAGTTGTAGCCATCGATTCGGAAAATCAGCACCTGGACACCGCTGTGTTGATACGGCTCCGACACGTGAAGCTTGATGTGGACTTTGGGCAGTCGATATCATCCACGAACATAGAATTCAGAGAAGTAGTACTCCGGACAAAGATCACGGGGAAGATATACGAATTCTCCCTGGAAGTCGCAAAATCTTCGATTGTGGCAACAGGCAACATCTCCGGTCGCGGGAGTGTCCCAGACTTCTTGTTCAGGACGAAGCGGAAGAAGGAAGGCGTACCGCGGATTGTGGACGTTACCGAAATGCTCAATTTAACAATGATCAGTGGGCCTCTTGATTTGATCATTGAATCCGATAATCAACGGATTCTGCAGTATCAGTGAGTACGGGGAATTGGCGCAGTTGAATGTCGGTTGACCCATCATTTCCTCAGTGCCGAGCCGATCCAAGTAATGATCTTCGACGATTGGACAATGATGTCTGCCACCTATCCGGAGATCGAACGGAGGTTACGGTTGTCCTTCACGGTCGTCGGAAAGGAGGTCGTTTTGGTCGCCACGGTCGAGACCATACCGCAACTAGTATCGTATGCGAACAAGTTTTCTGCGAACCTGGAGGCGCAGAGGGAAGGTGCTCTCCGAGAGTCCAAGGCCTTTAGGATATCTGCTTCGCCAAAGCCGGACAACCCGCTGTCGGATGTCGCCAATGCGATGTTCCAGTCCGCTCGATCAAAATTCAAGGAGACAGAGGATGTGCTGACATATATCATTCGTCAACAGATGAGTCTCCGCTTGGACGCCCTTCGTCTTATCGTTTTCCCCCGCACCATGCACGACCACGAGATGGTACACTTCCTGGGCTCTAGCGTTCACGCCAAGTTGGATCGAGTGGTCGAATCGGAGAGCTCTCCACCGAAACGTGATCTCCAGCTTTCCTTTGCCTCTTTGACTATCTCGAAGCTGAACCAGACTCGCTACTCTTCAAATACGCCGAAGGACAATGAAACCGCGAGTGCTTACATCCTGGACGCGATCCGCCGTTCTCAGGAAGCGATCATATTCGGCTTGCCATCGATGAAGATCAAGATGGTGACGGAAGAAGAGAAAGGCTCGGGTTTGAAGAAGATCTACTACGACTTTGCGAGCAAGTTCATACGAAGGGAAGGGATGGCCGACGCGGAGGACATTTTCATAACACTTAATGTCGCACTCTACTCTTGGCTGACGATCTTACGGAAGAACTTCACGAAGGAGATGAACCAAGTTCAAGCTGTGGCTGAACGCCCGATCCCTACTCCGAACTTGAAGAAGCCTGCAAAGACGGTCGACGGTGTCCCTGATGACTTCGGGATCCCTGCTATCACTCTATCGTCCGAAGCCATTCCTTTCCCTCCCGCCTCTACTCCAATCGAAGGTCTCCCCTCCGCCCCACTTTCTGCTTCGGCAAGTCGTAGCTTCACGCCTTCCCAGTTCAGCACTCCGACACCTCCGCTTCCTCAACCTGGAGCATCCAGTAGCACTTTCAACGGCATCGAGTACATCCCCCAGCACACTCTGATCGAGAAGTTGACGATGAGGCAGCTCGGAGAAGCCACCCCAGACGTCATGCATCCCTTTTTCATGAAAAAGGCTGGTTTCAACCTCGAGGAGTCTTTGCCCCAATATGTCCACGAGTACGCCACATTGCCGACGGAGGAGATCATGAAGGCGTTATTGAGGTTGTATAGCAAACAGCTGAAGACGAAACACCTCAACTAGATTCGGTTATTCAACTTCATCTCCCTATTTATGATTTCGTTCGCGAGCTTTGCATGTCGCATTGTTCTCAATTTGCTCGTATTACATAGTACTAAATCACAGGACACTGATCCACGCTTGTACTTACACTCATCGCCTCTTCCGGTTTTCCAATTCCTTGGTCTTCCTGGTTTCCATAGTAAACAATTTGTTCGCCTCCTCCTTCAATATGTTCCTTAGAATGAAGCTCGGGAATCTGCGGAGGAGCGTAAGCCCGATCTTGTGCCCGACGTAAGGGACCACATCCACCCTCCCACTTCCGAAGGTTTTCACGATGTACGCGGCGTAATCGTCGGAAGTGGGGCGGGAGAAATCTGCGGGTTCGACAATGGTATTTGACTGGACAGATCCCGTATGTAGGTACATGAATTCGACGTTGGATTCGCCGGGGATAAACTTTTCATCAGCGCTCAAGCTAGAAGGTAGTCGTTGGACGAAGGCTTTAGTGGCACTGTAGAGGGGGACACGTGGGACGGCGAATTCCGCGGAGAATGAGCCGCCGAAGACGACGAGGACTGGGTGGGCGAGGGAGGTCTTGCGGAGGGAGGGTAGGAAAGCACGGGTGAGAAAGGTCGGAAAGAGCGCGTTCCACCTGATGACAGAGAGGTGCACATCTTCAGACCATTCCTCGAATCTGATAGTCGTAGGTGTCTCAATACCAGTATAAAAAACGATTACGTGGGATTACGCATTACCTCTTGGATTCTAGGTAAGTCCCGCCAACGTTGTTGATGAACAACGTTATGTTCAAATCGCTAAATCGCTTTGCAATGCTAGTGTAGTCGACGCTAGCGCTGGTGGCATCTGCGATGAAAGATTCAACGACTCCATCCTCCCTGAGAGCCTTAATCTCTTCTACGGTCGCCCTGAGTTTCTTCTCGTTACGACCGTGGATGATGACGTTGAAGCCTTTGCGGTAGAGGTTCTTCGCTAAAGACTTCCCTATCCCGTCGGTGGCACCGGTGATGACCGCATAAGATTGTGGACCTTGTTGATACTTTCTGTAGCCGTCTGACGGTCTGAGGAAGTAAAACCAAACAAGGTCCGCGAGTTTGAGAAGATGATAGAGGAAGACAGCTGTACCGAGCAGAGCGAAGAAGCCCATGATCACTTGACAACTTGACGGTGATGGCGATGGTTAACGGTGTTGTACGCATAAGGCATAGGGCCGCCAGCGGCAGAACCCGGGACATAGGCGGTCAACCCAAGGTCGATTATAATCGTAGTTGAGCAGCCGTACAGACGAGGGAAGGAGTTGGCAGGCATGCATTTTGAGCGTCGTACGAGGTGGCTATGAAGTGAAGGTACGAGAGAAGGGAAAGAGCGTGGACAGGAGGAAGTAGGGAATAGGAGTCCGGGCACATGAGGTCATGGCCGCACAAAAGTGTACGTTTTTTGCAGGACAGGACGCGAGGAAAAATTTTCTACAAGACCAGGTACTCTACGAATCCCGGGAATATTGAATATCGAACAGGTGATGATGGGTGTGTAATGTTCTCGTGCACATGATGAGCCCCGAAACTTCGACATGATTGGTGGGTTAAGAGAAATTGAGTATGTCCTTGCTCAGTTTGAGAAAGTAAAGGCGGGTTGGAACCCGTGCCTGTAATGCAGCAACATTCAAACCGATGAAGATTAACCGATACAATGGTATAGAAGTATGAAAACAGGGCGTAAGGAGCGCGAAGAAAAACCTCAAACAACTGAAATGAATTCGTCAGAAACCTCCGGCGGAGCATTAAAGATGAATGGGACGCACGTAACACAGCGTTGATGCAGCCGTCGTTTTCCGGGTTGTTTGTGACTTGCGCGTACTTTCCAAACACGACCTTTCCACCCGCAGTGACCATGCCCAACTCTGAGACATTGATCTCGATTACAGTTCCTTTTGTCAGCACGCCAAGCTGGGTGTACATCGGAGACTGTGGGTTCTTCTTGACTCCAAGGATCTGGAGTTGGAAGGTTGCTTTGAGATCAGCTACATAAACGAAGCGATAAGTTCCGGGAAAAGAAGGGATCAAGGTGACCAGGACGAACGGTGTGTGACGTTCGCTTTCTTGTACCGCAGAGCCATGGGTCGAATAAATCTTTCCATCTTGACCGGCTTTCTCGTGAATCCCTCCCCAACGAACGTAGCCTTTGTCACCATCCGTTTCCAAGCCTTCTTTTTGCTCTTCCCTGTTCGCATGACTTTGAACATCTCCTCTTCAGCGATCCCGCGGACCTTGGGTAAAGGGACTGCATATTTCGCAGCCTTATCTTTCCGTTTCTGCTTAATCGCAGAGGAAAGGGCTTTGGCGTCCTTTTGGCCCTCTCGGTCCAAAAGATAAGTAGGGAGGGCACCGTCGGGGGTAGCGGAGGAATCAGCTTGTTTGACATTCCGCTCGTCGTGTGCTTTGAGAGTCTTTTTGAGTTGGACCTTCTCTGCGTGTCGTTTGGCGTGTAAGATTTTGGCTTTGAGACCAAAGGCCTTCTGAGCGACAGCAGATGCCTTGTGGGCTGTCCGGGCCTCTCGTTTCCGCCTGCAAACCGATCAGCTCCGGGGTGGGCTTGAAAATTGGATGGACCGACTTTCGTTCGAAGTAGTCGAGCCTGCGACCGTGTCGCTTTATGTGCTCCTCGATGTACTCATTCTGAGGCTATATAGCGAGAAAAGGATGAGGAGAGTCGAGCAAGGCGAGGATGAAAACTGGACATACCATGATTAAGGTTCTCGATCAAGCACGCGGAATCGAACCGACACGACATCACTCAGCATCACCCACACTTACACCCACGATACCACAGACGACGACGAGAGACCGACATGTGGCAGGAAAACTACGGTGGTTCTTCATCCCAGCAGCCCTACTATCAACAGCCACAGCCATCTCAGGGGGTTCCTCTCCAATTCTACCAGCCACAACCAGGGCAGGACGGATTCTATGGAAGTTCACGACCGAGTCTCGATGGCAATGTCATACCACAGGGTTCAATCTCCACTCAACCGATCCAATCATACGGTGGAAATATTCAGCCAGCTGGTGGATGGCTCTCTGCATTTGGGACGGGTGGTTTCGAAGGAGAGCCACCTCTGTTGGAGGGTGCGTATGCCGTGACTTCTCTCCACTGTCGTTGATCTCACCCTCCCACTTAGAGCTCGGAATCAACTTTTCCCACATCAGGAGCAAATCTTTGGCCGTTCTTAATCCTTTTGAACGAATAGATGCGCGGATAATGGATGACGCTGACCTCGCTGGTCCTCTGATCTTCTTCCTCTGTTTTGCGACATTCCTACTTTTCGTATGTGTTTTGTGTTACCTCACTTGGATTTTCTTAAACTTACACCGTCCAGTCCGGAAAACCCCAGTTCAATTACATCTATGGCGTTGCTCTCTTGGGTTCAGGGTCGATTTACGCCCTCCTGAACTTGATGGCCGAACAGGGGATAGACGCATTCAGAGTAATGTCAGTCCTTGGATACTGCCTTCTCCCTATCGTTGGCGTCGGTGCACTTTCTGTTGTCGTGACTCTCGAGTGCGCGTGCCATTTTCCCATATCTTGTGTGTACTGACAAAAGAATCTAGCGGGTTGCTCGGTTATCTATTCTCCTCTCTTTCCGTCCTCTGGTCCACCTACTCTGCTTCTGGGATTTTCGTAACAGTACTCCGCATGTCCGACCAGCGTTTGCTGGTAGCGTACCCCGTTGCGCTCTTCTACGGGTGCTTTGCACTCTTCAGTGTCTTCAGTGTTCATATAACCGGGAAATAGACGGCACCGGGTGACCGATTCCACCCAGTATTTTTACGAGTACACACTACTAAGTACCTCACTGACACGTCTCCTGTAATATGACGCCCGAACGGCTCGGGCCGGTATTCCCGCTTTTTTTGTCGATCGCGTCGGAATCGGATGTGTAGTTTGATCCAGTGCCCCGCGACTATCTGACCGGGAGCTTTCTGCCTGCGTCCACAACGACATGGAACCTCCTGCAAAACGGAATAAGCTCGAAAAACCTGAAAGGGCTGAGCGACACTTTAACTCGGCTGCAGAAATTTCGCAGAGCTTGAGGATCCAGGATGAACAAGGTTTGCTTGGAGGTGCAGTACGACACGGCTATTCCGATCCGCGAATGCCATGCTCACCTTGGACGATGTTAGCCCTTACAAGCCTTCGGAATCAGCTTACCGTAAGGTACAACGAGCCTACGCTCTCACCAGATGATGGTCGTATTCGACTGGCTAGGGAGTGGATGGAGACGTCTCCGGGGGCAAAGGAGCTTTTCGACCTGTGGACGACTATAAATCAAGTTCGTCTTGTACACCTTCCATTCTGCAGCCCAACCTGATTGACCCTTTTTTTTCTCAGCGTCAAATGGGACTGTCTGTTGTGGTGATATCCTTGATGTCCTGCATCCTCAACCTCTTCTCAATCCATTATCCCGACCAACGTTACGGCCTTGCGATTCTAAAAATTCTCTTCCTACCCCAGTGGTATCAGAAACTCAACACATGCTTACACGGAAGTCATTCTGAATCGATACTGGTCACCATGAAACTTTATACGGCCATGTCGAGTTTTGCGGGTGGTCGGGAGAGGAAGGCGGTCATGGAAATTTTTGCTTGGGATAACAAGGTCTCCAAGTTGCTAAATATGCGACGGAAAGGGAGAAGAGAGACGAAAGACGCCCTATCACGGCCTGGTGAGTGTGAACACCAGTCGTATCACCACGATTTCATGACCAGCATATAGATATTAGAACACTTTATATCCTGTTCATCCTCTGCTTTGTCGACACAACGAGCCCGACCGGCTTGAAGACCATGTTCCTGGAGCAGCGCAAGGAATCATTGGCCGCGGTCTTCAAGGGTTTGAGTCAGGACTCCTACTCAGTGGTCCGTCTGGTTCTGGAGAAACTCTGGGGTGGCCTATGGTCAGACACAAAACTCAAGAAAACGCTCAAGATCAGCCTCTTTAACGAAACCATTCTTTCACATGTACGCAAAATCTTGGCCTTTCTTTTAAGAATCCGACATAACGTTTTACAGCTCCACAAACTCTACGAGCGTGAGATTGCAGATGAGGGAGATGCCCAAGAAAACATCCCCGCAGACCTCGTACATCACTTTCTTCTTGCCATCTCTACACACCCTGGTACCGGGATCTGTTTTAGGGACAACGGGTGGTACCCTCGGGAAGAGAATTCAGAATTGGGGGGTGATGGAAAGAGGCAGGGAAGGATCTACAACAAGATTCTCGCGAACTTTTTGAAGACACTGAGAGTCAACGAGGACCTTCGACAACAAGAGCTAGCCATCAAAATAATGACTGCGTGCCCGGAGCTCGTCGCAGGGTAATTATCTATTCTGTATCGATTTTCATTATCTCATATTTTTCAAGCTATTGGGCTGCCGCCGCACCGACTTTGGAACCTCGACTGTCATCAAAATGGTTGGCGAACATTGCGTTCTTGGGAGCTGTAATCTCATTACCCGCCCCTACTGCATCTTTCCTCCTCCCAGGTACTCCGATCTACCACCCATCTCCGCCATCTATACACGCTATCATAGAGAATATCCTCCCCACTAATAACTTCAAAACTCACCTCACGAAAGGACTCCAGTCGCCCTCTCCACTGGTCCGACATTCTACGGCGTTAACACTGGTGAAGTGTCTTCGGAAATACGACTCCGTCGTCACCACCTTTCAGGAGGTTGCAGACACGTTAGAGGAAGAAGAAGATGGCCAGTGGAGGCACGCCGTCGTGGCTCTCGAAGCAGAAGCTAGGAAGCGTGTGCCGGAGCTTCAGGTTATCATCGCCTTCTCACAACAAAAATCTGACCTTGTTCAGGAGAAGAGCGCTTCTGGGGATGTAACTGCGGCCGCGACGCTAAAGCCTCTAACGGCTTCGATGATTTCAGAATCTGCGTTGAGGATTCTATGGTTGTATCACAAGTGCTTACCAACTTTGGTGGCTGAGGCGAGGTTTGACTCTGGGAAACTGTTATGGAGCTTCTTGCATCATTGCAGTGGAGAGGTGTCGGGAAAGTCTGTGGATGGGTGGGATATGCTGAGGAGGCTGCATGTGTTGAGGCTACTGAAAGAGAGTGACCAGTTTTCGTGGTCCGGGAAGGCAGGTAACGAGACTTGTTCATCCGCCCTTGGGTCCCCTTCTCATCGTGGCATAGTTTCGGATAGCAACTTGCGGATTCTACTTCAGGGATACCTGGAAACTCGATCTGCCGCCCTGCGGCGTGAAATTGGTCTGTTACTGCGTCACGTCATGGCTGGCGATCCGCTCTTCCAGCATGACCCCGAAGAGATCTATCTCTGGTTGGAATGCATTCCGTCAGCTTCTTCTCGAGGTGGAACCAAGTCCCCCGACGGCGTGGTACTTCTAGACGGCGGTGCTATTGTTGTCAAGTTTCTTGAAGAGTGTTTTCTACGGTGCTCTCGGGCGCCGTATAAATATCTCGAAGACCTCTTTACTGTAACACCCCCTCTTTCGCCCCTGTACAAGGATACCACCGAAGATTCGATTGCAAAACGTCCAGAACTATTTCCGAGTCCCGTCTTGATGACTGTAGTCGAACAATTATCTGTCCTAGTTAAGAAGGAACCTTCCCCATCGGACCTCTACTCGCTATCAGCCTTCATTCTTCACCTGATCTTCAAACTTGCTCAGAAGACACAGAGCCTGTGGTTCACCCAGGCAATCGCGGAGAAGGTGGACAAGATATTCGGTGACGACGTCTTGCCTGGCTACCCAAGTATCACGAAGGCGGTGCGGAGAGAGGTTCGGATCCTTCGTGCATGTCTGGCTGGGTTGGAGGATGCTCCTCGGAATACACCAGGGACGATCACGGATCAAATGCAAACCTTCCTCGCGAAGATCGAGGGAGCGCCACTTGGTACGCCGTTCACCGATTCCCGTCTTGTTTATAAGATTAAAACCTAGGAAAAGATTCTTCGGAAGAAGTGCGCATAACTGCTGCTGTGGAACTGGTTGATTGGGTCCGGTTGGCGGATCACTCACTGCACCCGTCGGAAGCCCTGAGGTTAGCCTCCGCCATAGAAAGACTCTACCCCGCCTCCATGAAATCATTGGTTGAATCGTTTCACCCTGATCAAGACCTTTTCTGGCGATTGCTTTCGAATCCCACCGTGAGTTCCGAGTAAGTGGAAACTTCCTTGAGGTGGTGGACCTCGATTAAAAGACATTCATCGCAGGGTCGCTTTTGATTGGGCGTTCATCCAGACATCCAACGCAAAACTGGGAGAAGCAGAATGTAGAGAAAAGCTGATCGGTATTATTGGACGGAGCGAGTTCACCCTCGCTATGTTGAGGCGGGTGCTAACTTTGGTCTGCCACCGAGTCGAGGCTTCGAGACCAACAGGTTACGTTGAGATAGAAGGGCTTCTCCAGCTCCTAGGGGGTGCCATGTCCCTTGCCAAACAAAATTTGCCGCTGAGAGGTTTCGATGCTGCGAAAGAGTTCATGATCTCACGACTAGATCACCTGAAGGTGCTGTGCACGACGCCAGTACCCAGTGGTATCCGTGATGGTGAGTCCGCTTGCGGTCGTTTAGTGTGTCATTGTTGCCGATGCTTTTTCAGCTCTTGGAAGTGCTTTCACATCCATTTTCGGCAGTGACATCGGCGATCGGTCCCTGCTTGGTGATATCGTCAAGCATTGGCTAACGATACTCGTTGAAGAGACCCACATTGGCCAGGAAACAGTACGTCGGTTCTATAACGAAGTTGCACCCAGATAATAAGTTGGCTGCAGCTTTCTGCGTCATCTCTGTGGATCCGGTTTTCATTTCCTGAGGACCTTCTCGTTATTCTCGACAAGCTTCTCAACGGAGAATTCGACGCAGACGCCACGACTGGAGCACTTGCTGAACTTATCGATTCAATTTTCTCGGTTTTGGGTTCATCCACTTCCATCCCAACCATCTCATCGGCGTTGAACGAACGGTTGACGCCTCTGTCAGAGTTTTGCTTGTCAGAGATGGGCTCCTCCTCCTCTGTCCGATCCGTTTTCGCCCAGCTTCTCAAACGGTCGTTGCCACTTGGATACGATGGTTATCTGACGGAGAATGATGTACCGTTGTCTCAAGCTTTGGTGGAGGCTGAGGACCGCTGGGCACGAAGACTTAAACCGCTTACTCCAGAAATTAGGATCGAGACATTCCTGTCCACGAACACCTGGACTACAACCCATGTGGATATCGTCACTCCTCTGTTCTATCATTCGCGCATGGTTCGGACGGCATTTACTTCCTGGTTGGAGCGAGGGATGACCAATGGGCTTGGGGTGGATCTTCTTGTTCCTCTACTTTACAGCTTTCTGGATTCTTCCCCGCCAGGGTACGTGATTGAAACTCGGACTTGGGACGGATACTTCTCACAACTCCTCGACATTGTATGGAAGCAACACGCGAGTTCACCCAAGGCGATTGGATCCGCCGTTCTCATCTTTCAGTTCTCAAAAGACCGGACGCACTTTGTTTCCATACTCAACAAACGACTAGCAAAATCGTCAGTTGAAAACATTAGTCATGAGATCTTTGCCCTCGCGTCTAAGCTGTGGAGTGTAGCTCAAGAGGATTCGGAAGTTTACGTTGGAGCAGTGATTGACCGTGCCATGCAATGGGTCGTTCATCGCCTCTCCGACGGTTCTAAGGTATCCGAGAGCGACACTGCGTCGTTCAGAGAGCTAGGCAGGTTTTGTGACATTCAGTGTTTCACTAGCTAACTGTTGACACGTTCAGACCACCTCATTCGACAAACCAAAAACGTAAAAGTTTACCTGGCGGAACCTGTGATTGTATCCGGGATCAAGCATCATATACAAATCCAACAGGCCATCTCCTTATGCACAACCTTGGTCCGACATTGTAGCCTGAAGGTACGGGAATGGTGTAGTAATTACATGGGATCGAGGACTGATTTTCCCGTCAGCCGGCGTCATCGAACAAGCACCTGCAGTCGATCGTGCAGCACCCTAGATTTTTCGCTGTCTGCAACTCGTCTACTCTCTCCACCACGCGCGACGCAGTCGTCCGATTACTCCGGGAGTTGTTTTACACCCACCCACAGAACTCTTGCCAACCCAGCCATATAGAGCCCCTTCGCGCAATATACGGCGGGACACTCTCGGCGTCGGACAGGGCCCTTATCTCCATATTTCACCTCTTTGAATTTCACAAGAAATTATCGTGCGCTTCTCTTCTATCCACGTGGTCGAGTTCCGGAGATACTGGATCGACCGATGCATTCGGCGCTGTGCTAAGTCTGGACGCCGCAAAGGTCTTCCACACGTGTCTCAACTTCCCTCGTGGATTGAAGTTCGATCTGGATCACGAGTATCACGATCAGTCGGAGTTTAAGGAAGAGCTGTACGATCCACTCTTCTTGAATCTTATCTTTGCGAGGATAGTTTCCGGGAACTCCCCGTCTTCCGCGGTGTCTTGGGTCCAGTTCTTCCGCACGAACATCGTTTGTGTGGTCATCCGATCCCTTTCCTCGAAGGATGATGCATTCCGCGAGCTAGCTTTATGCAACCTGTCTGGGCTCTGGAAACTATTAGAGGTAAGGATGGCACACGTGCAGCGACTCTGAGAATGTATGCTGACTACCTTTGTCTCTAGTCGGCGGACATGCAAGAGAAACCTCATGTCATCTATCTCCTAAATCTACTGCGCAGTCATATCCCTGTACCTACAGGCGGGAGCGGACCCCCGAGGCTTCCCACGTATGCATCCCTAATACTCAGTCATGCGATACGAGGGATATTTTACCCGTCCAACTTTATTTATCCTCTTACCGCCCAGTTCCTGCTACAACGGGCGGAGCTGGATGCCCAAGACATTCCCATGTTCCTCGGGATGCTCTATAGTGGTTCTGACGAAAACTGGAGGAGAGAAAGGGCCTGGATGATTCGATTCTTGACGGACGGTATGGCAAGCGCGCAGGATTGGAAAATCCTCCGCAAACGCCACGCATGGGATTTAGTAGCGAGTATGTTCCAGGGGTTCAGCCAAGATCACATCCTTCGAAATGGCATTCTCGAGGTGAATCGATTTCACGGAGACGCTCAGAGATACGATACTGACGTGACGTAGTTCCTGATAAAAATTACGTCCAACCGTTATGCAGTAAATTCGTTGCTGCTCAGGTCCGGGTTGTTATCTTGGATTGAAATTCAAGTGCATGGAACTGTTATGGAGCAAGAAGCCTTGCAGTGGTGTCGTGTGCTCGATAACGTTTTAACGGTGTCAGATGCCACGAAGATGGAATCGGTGACTGAAGGACAATGGCGCAAAAACGTCATGAGGATTGTAGAACGGATTTTGGGAACGAACAGTAAGTCATTAAGGCCCACGAATCTTTTCCCCGCTGACCTCGATGCAAGTTTCTCCATCCGTAATCTGTGACTGCGTGTGCCTTATATCTAGGCTTCAAGTTGTTTCCCCAGGGGATCCCGACTTGTCACGGGTGATCGATCTCGCGCTCAAGTCCGTAAATGTGCTGGAGAGCAGCCTCCGGATCCAGGATGGAGCTCAGGTAGATTCGAAGGATTTGGAAACAGATTTGCATTCTAAGCGCTCGGGGGACACATCCCTGGTTCTCTGGGGCAAAGTCATTGTGACTCTTTGGCGGACAGCGATGGGATTTAATATCAAGCCATCATCCTGGGACCGGTTGACCCTCCGGTTGTTGATTTGGAGGAGTATCGCCGGTGAGGAGGGTGCAACAGAAGGGGAGTGGGCTCGCCAGGAGGTTATACGTAACCTCCGATCAAAAGATGAGGAATGATGCATGATCATTCCTTGTGCTGTGTATCGTTTACCATACAAGTATGTTGATGCCTGTGATATGTTTGTTATCCTGCGAGACTCTGCTTCAGAACAAGTACCACGAGGCGGTCTAAGTCATTGTGCCTAACCATAAGGATGCGGATCGCTAATCAGCCGAGTGAACGCGGCGTACCCACACTGGGTGCTTGGTCCCGCCTACTTGAAAACCCCCTTGTTGTCCCCCAGACACTGACTACGATCCCCTCCTTCAACCATGCTCGTCGAATCCATTATCTGCTCCCCTACCTCATCTTATCCGCTTCATATCGCAGCCAAGCGCTACTCAGCTCATTATGACAGCGGGGTGACAGGACAGCAACAAAGCGGTCCCGATAAAGACCTCACTTTGATCTTCTTGCATTCCACAAGTTTTCCTAAGGAGATTTGGGAGCCGACGATCGAATATCTTTTCCAGGGGCAAAACAGACGGAGAAATCGAATACGAGAGGCTTATGCGATCGACTGTCCCAACCATGGGGTGGCAGCTGTCCTCAACGATGGCCTATTGGGCGACTGCGCAGGTATGACGATCCCGAATCCTCCCGCACCACTGTGGCATTTTTAGCGCTGTTCCTGATCACGGTGTTTTTTTTTTGCAGCCGGGACGAAAATGTTTGCCGAGTGCGCGATGCAGTTTCTACTCAGCGGCCCCACGCATAGCACGCCAGTCGACTTTTCGAAACGGAATCTCGTGGGGATTGGCCATTCTCTCGGTGGCGTATCGGCGTAACAATCTGTTCTCCTCCTGCTCGCCTCCTTCGACGACGGCTGACCTGGTCATTGGGTGCCATTAGGGTCCTCATGCAAGCCATGCGCAGCCCGATCAAGTTTAGGTCCATCATCCTGGTTGAACCGATGCTGGACGCTCGCCCTGGAAATGACTACGAGCAGCTTCGCACGCGGCTTGTTCGTTCCGCGTATAAACGTAAAGACATGTGGGACAGCAGGGAGGACGCGGCAGCTTATTTCAGAAACACCGTTCGGTGGCATCCACAGATACTCGACATATTCGTGGTGAGTGTTTTATGATTATGTCAATCGAAGGGATAAAAGTAAGCTAAGTGATCACATTGTCTGCAGAAATACGGACTAAGGGATCATCCAACCCACACCCACGAGGTTTCTCCCTTCCATGGCGTTACACTGGCATGCACTCGCGACCAGGAGGCTGTAAGTTAATACCTGCCGCTTTTGTTTCGGTATATTGATTATGGAATATTGCTTCAGTTGATGTACAGAGACAAGGACGGTGCGACGGCACCAGTCCAGGACTTGAACGTGGTTTGCCACCAAATCCCCGTCCATGTCATTTTTGGGGGAAATCCTGACTATCTGTATGGGTCTCCGTGATATCACCTGATCGCGGCCTTTCATATCCTCCTGTTTTCAGACCGCGGTCAGTCCAAGACGGACTTACGGATCCGAAGTCCTGTCGCAGGTTTGCCTCTGTGACCCGGATTCCGAATACAGGCCACCTGGTATGGGGCATGCCCATCGATTCCCGTTACGCGATGATGCTGAAAACCACGTAAGATCCCCCAGCAGAATCCGTCGGCGCTTGCTGCCGCATTATCTCAGGTCATTCAGTTATATTCTGATCCGAGACCGCGAAGGGCATTCGCAAGACTGTAGCACTACTTTTACTTGGACCTTGTAACCATAGTGTGATTGAGGTAGGGTATGTACAACTCTAATACTATGTACAGTTGTTCGACGGTGGTGCGGGGAGTGATGTGAGGGAGTGACATTACCTCAAATGTGGAGGAGGCGTGCAGGCATTGGATTCTTTGTGCTGATTGGAGACCTATGCTAGTAAACTACACGAGTCCCTGAAACTTGCCTAAGCTATGCACAAACATTCTGGGAAAACACGTTGCAAAAAAGAGGACAATAGAAGCTACGGCTAGGAGGGGGTGGGGTTAGTTGTTAGTTCCAAGGTAAACGTGGCAACCTACGATTTAGAGGGCTCAGGCCGGCGAGAATTAGCCTGACAGCCCTGCATTCAAGAGGAAGGTAAAGTATTGGGAGAATGAGAGTGGCAAACCAGCTGGGTACTTGAGGAACGAAAGGAGCACGGACGATCCCTATCGGTCATCCGCAAAGATGGTAGGCAGATCCTTCATGTCCAGGACAACAACGCCAGCCTCCTCGAGCTCAGCCTCGATTTCTCGCTCAATCTTGTAAGCTGGGGTGATTCCTCCTCCTGATCGACGGCAGTTTGGTCAGGGGATGCAACAGATCATAGACGATAATGACACCTACCGTGCAGAACCTCCAGCCTATCAAAAGTCGTGTGAGAACCTCTGATGAGCAGGACGGTGTTGCCTCGACTGAGGGCGGCACTGCAAGTTGCTCGGACGCAAAAGTCGCTTTGAAGTCCGACGACAACCATCTCCCCATCCTCCGGTATCAGCTTTCCTAGCTTTGTCCCTGCAAAGGCATTGTTCTTGGATTTGTCGATGATTTGTTCGCCAGGCAGGGGTTTGTGGATGAGCTGCCAGCCTGGAGTACCGAGCTCATCTGGTTCTCCTGAGCCGCCGTCGTTTCGGACGTGGATGATTAGAGGAGGAGGGTCTGCCTTGTAGCGGGCATGATTAAGGATCGTAGTTATGTTGTTTCTGACTTGAGTTGCGGCGGGGACGGCCTTCTTGCCAGCGAACATACCCTCCTGGACGTCGAGGAGGAGGAGGACGCGATAATGAGGGTTCGCCGTTGTTGAAGAGATCAGTTGGCTGGCGCTGTCGTGGACCATGATGAGAGGAAAGCCGTAAGACGGCGGGGAGCCAAACCCTCTCAACCTCGAGGGAGGTGTGCTTGCTTTAGAGCCTCTCGGAACGGGCGATAGCACGGCAAGGCTATACTCTTCCTCCCTTCACGTGATCTCCGTTACTCTCTTGGTGCCAGTCCCCATTACCTGTAAACCTCCCCTTCGCTTCCGTTCGTTTCCTTTCTATTTCTTCTTTTCTCCTGGGTGATTGCTGTCGAGAACAATGGCCACGAGAGCACACTTGGCAACGCGCCAGGATACCTTTGACTTGCGGGATCAAATTCTTACAGATGACCACAACAATAATCAGCAAGGCGTTCTAGAAGCCGCATACCACTCTGACGAAGAGCACTCTATGTTGGAAGACGATTCAGATGGCGAAGACAGGGACGACTACATGGACGACGACGACGGCTCTTCGTCGCTTTCAATCCCCAACGAATCCATCGATTTCGACCTCGTCTATGCCTTGCACAGTTTCGCCGCCACAGTAGAGGGACAGGCGAATGTCGTGAAAGGCGACAGCCTATTCCTCATGGACGATAGCAACAGCTACTGGTGGCTTGTTCGCGTCCTAAAGACCCAGGAGGTTGGCTATATCCCCGCCGAAAACATCGAGACTCCGTTCGAGCGTCTGGCAAGGCTCAACAAACATCGGAATGTTGATGTACGTCTACATTAAGGTCGCTCGTTTGGTTTTCTGATTATTTTATAGCTTGCGTCTGCTACTCAAGCCGAGCTGCGTGATGCTCTTGACCCTGAAAACTCTCGAGAGCGCTTGCATGCAAATACCGCTCGTGTGGCAACTCCTTCCCCCCTCCCCAGCCAGCGTGGTATTGCTCAAGCCGCCGCGCGCAGATCTATTGCGTTCACGCCTTCCTTGTCTGTCCATCGATATCCTCCTGCGGTTTGGAACGAAGAAGAAGAAGAGGACGATGATGAGATGGAATGGGACTTGGAAGGATACGAGGATGAGGACCCTGATCTGGCAGATGAACAAGCTCAAATGGAAAGTCAACTACAGCAGATGGAACCCGATGATGGAATGAGCTGGGAGGATGGGGCTGTCGAGGAAATGCAAAGACAACCCCAAGCGATTGTTTCTGTCCTGAAACCACTCCGACCCATAGAAATTCAGGAGCAGTCTCTCTCCCAGCCTCCCGTTCAACAGATTATACAACCCATCCAACAGTTCATCAACGAAACGTCTCCCACTTTCTCGACCTCTTCGGGGCCGAGCGACCCTGCTATTGCTACAGAAACCCGCAGGCTCACGGTCACCCCTCCCATCGCTCGCGATCCTGCCCTCGTCACTGAAGATCCCGTTCAACGGCCGCAACCAACGCAACCGGCCACACTTCTCCCAAGCGCCATCATGGCGCAGCAAGAGGCGGAGAGGAAGAGGACTAGGGAAGAAATTGAAGCCTTGGAGGCTGCTCAGAAGAAGGCGAGGAACAAAATTACTCCGGATCAGCAACGACCTCAGCCCGGAAGCAAACTCCGGAAGGATCGTAGCGAACCGGAAGAGGAAACGAAGGAAAAGAAGCGCGGTCTGTTTGGGATCTTTGGAAGGAGGAAGGACAAGAGCAGCAAGAGCAGCATTACATCGAGCAATGCTTCCCTGGACAGTTCCAGTGACTTGCGAATCTCGGAAGATTCGAGCGTTTCTGCAACCAACCAACAGGATGGTAACTCTCCCACCACAGCAAGCGCCAGGCAACAACAACAGCAACAGATCCAACAACAACAACAAGTCTCATACCGTAACGGCGGTGCTGACCCAAAACGCTCTCACTCCTCGCCCACTGGATCACAAGACCAAATCTCACAGCATGCTACTCAATTGCGTGAGTACGACTTGCAACAGCAGAAGTTGTTCCATGAATACCTCACCCGCTCTCCTTCATCCCCCCCTGAAGCATCCTATGGTCTTGCCTCTGCTCCGCTGATGCCCTACTCTCAATCACTCTCCTCCTCAGCGAGTTCTACGAACAACCTCAGCCCCATCGCCCCCCGCCCTCGACCTGGTTCTCTTATTCTTGCACCATCGACGACCGACGGCCAGGGCGTTGGCGTCCCCGACCTCAGCGTTGTGCGAATCTTTGCCGGCAAGCACGTCCAGACCGAAGCGACCTTCAAGACTGTCCTACTTAACAGCTCTACAACTTCTTCCGATCTTGTCAAACAGGCTCTCCAGCGATTCAGACTGCCCGCTGGAGAGGATGCCAGTCAGTACTATCTGTCGATGAAGCAAGTTGAGGGTTCCTTCGCGATCTTAAGGTCGGAGGAGAAACCCCTCGGTGTCTTTGAATCCCTGGTCGAGGCTGCCACGGAGTTGCCGAGGGTCAAGCGAAGTAGCGTCGGAAGTATCAGTTCGATATCCAGTAACCTATCGATGCACCCCGCGATCAGGAAATTGGCCATGAACGACTTCACTGATGATTATGCGGTCAAATTCTACCTTAACAGGAGACTGAGGGAAGGCGAGACGGAGAGTCCAGATGGGTTGGGTGAAGAGGATGTTACGTTGATTGCGGAGGGTCCGATCACTGAGGAACCAAGGTCACAGTATCTCACCACCGCCCCCATATCTCCTGCCCAAGAAAGGTTTAGCTCCCCTGGACACAGGTTCTCGATGCAGGTTCTCATTTACCCTGACGATCTTCCCGACGACATGGTGTTCGATACCCAGACCGAGGCGATCGTCTTCAAGACCACTGTCAAAGACCGACCACAGTCGGAGGTCTCGACCTCCTCAGGAGTCAGCCTGTCTTATCGCAGGAAGGTGTTCACCTTCCATAAGAATATCACTGTCGCAGAGGTCATCGAGATTGGATTGGAGAGATTTGGTATAGTAGAAGGTGTTGTAGATGGCGGAGATGAGATCGAGGACAAGTCGACGAAGAGACGAAGCTCATCCAGAGTCCGGTATACCTTGCATGTCGAGGTTGGCGGAAAAAGTAAGCACTCTTTTTATTCTTTTGTTTTTCACATGTTCATATGTTCAAAGCTCGTGAACTCTCTCCTTCGAGCAGGATCATAGAGGCTTATCTTCGTCCCCCGACGTTCAAACCTGCTGATACCCGGTCTTCAAAGCGTCGCTCCGTCGACTCGGCAATGCTGCTGGGCAACGCGGAAGACATCTTGCCCGATGACCCTGCGTTCTTCTTGCGCCGCGCGATTGCGTACCGTCATTCAACGTCACGAAACCGCTTGTCCGCTCCTCTGGATGAGATCGCTCTCCAGAAATTCCATCGAGAGTCGATCGCAAGTTCTGCCTCGGATGTCACCATCCCTGGGGAAGAATCAAAGCGACAACAATCGCACCCGTCTCAGAAGGAGATCATCGCGGCGCAGAGAGCAGCCAGCCGCGCTACTCAGCGTGCAATCCTGTCGACACAGTCCAACGCCTCTCATGGTGTCGATGTTCTTCTATCTGGTAACGCGATGATTCGAAGTTCCCGCTACGAAGTCGATGAGCGGA
>Ga0307512_10001031_pt1 | contig 40840 bp, 32 predicted proteins | sample 14_EM_MG_FD_200267 | JGI IMG/M metagenome (GOLD analysis project Ga0307512, IMG submission 200267) | Populus trichocarpa ectomycorrhiza microbial communities from riparian zone in the Pacific Northwest, United States - 14_EM | ecosystem: Host-associated > Plants > Roots > Unclassified | place...
AGGGCAAAGAGTGAGCCACCAAGCTACCAGCAGTACAAGCCAGGGAATTTCCTGGCCGTTGTACCACAGAATTGGAGTGAGAGAATTGACGAGGATGATGATGCTGACAAGTGGAGAGATCCCGGACTGCTGAGTGATGGAAGGAGCCTTCCTGGTGATGGCAATGACAATGATGACAGCGAGGGTGAGGAGGACACACAGGGCTGTGAGAATGTGCCGTGAAAAGGGAAAGGACTACAGGATGGGAAGGGGAAAGGGAACGAGATGGAGGACGGGAAGGGTAAGGGGATGGGGAAGGGGAAAGCAAACAAGGAAGGGAAGGGGAAGGGGAAGCGAAAAGGTAAAGGGAAAGGTCTTGTTAAACTAACCCCAGTGGGAGATGATATCTCTTGTGCCATTGCTTTCCAGAGCGGAAGGAAATGTATGAGGCAGACTCGAACACGGAGGGCTAATGAGAGCAGGTGTATTCTGTACCCAAAGCATCGCCCGCCAGGTGAATTTCCTCAGATGATGATATCGACTCGACCAAGGAGTCGGACAGCAAATACCACCCAAAACAAGATGCTGATGTGGATATGTGCATGGAGGATGATGTGGACACAATGTGCGGCGTTCAATTGGACGGCAATGTGGATATCGAAAGGGACAGTGAAAATGAAGAGTAGAATAATGAAGAGGAGGAAGATGAGCAGGAGAAGGAAGACGATGAGGAGGAGGATGAGGAGGAGGATGATAGCCAAGAACCTCGGACGATTGGCCAGGGTGTGATGGTAAATACTGCGGCTGTCAATGTAGATACCATGGTAGACAACCAGCCAATCATGCTACCTGAGCAAGGCCAGGAGATGCGTGAGAATACCCCACAGACCCACTCTCCGGTGCCTGCCCCACTACACCAAGCCCGATAGCTTCGCCCACGACCACGAACTCCAGAGACTCATCCCCTTGGTGGGCTGGCGTTTTCAGGGATTGTGAGACTGTGAAAACCTCGCCCAGCAGTACCAAAGCTGTGAGAAGCTGAGGCAGCCGAAAACACCTCGCATGTGGATGTGGAACAGCAGCTACTCGGCAAATCAGCAAGCGGTAACAGTCTCCCCAATGTCCCTGTCGCCGATGTCCCTGTCACCAATGTCCCTCTCCCACGGGCGCGCCCAGATGGCTCGGATGGCAAGGATCAAACCAGTCCTCACCTTGCAGAGGGGGCAATGGTTGTTCAGTTCGGGTTAAGGTCGGGTGCTTGTCTTGTTCATTTCCGTTGTTCAAATCGAGGTAGCTCAGGTCTTGATTATTATAAGCGTCGCGAGGTTTTTAAATCGCGCAGGGTTTATTTCATTCCGGTGTGTTGTAATGCGTTTATTATATTCATTGTATAACAGGACATCGCTCATGCAACAATTTTGCAACTCCTGGCATGTAAGGTACCTCCTTGTGATGACGTTGAGGCTCAATAAATTTCTCAAGTTAGCCGAAAGTATTGTGAGCTGACACCCACACCATGCTGCTCAGGCCCAGCATCAACTGTCTTCCCTTTCAACAGTTGAAACTCCATTCCTCCTGTGTTGTTGACAATGCCAGAAAATTCCCCTTTCTGTTACCCAGAATCTTCATGCCGAAAGAAGTTCACCTCAGACTGCTGGTAACTTGAACGTATCACATTAGACCATCCTGAACACATTCAGGTAGCACGCCAGAAGAAACTGACTATTCGCAGCGCGCCCCGACGTGTTGAACCCACTCGGTGTTATGATTTCAATGTTCACAACAATTCAGTCGAAGGCTTGGTCACGTTTTCTTACCTAGCACACGTTGAAGACATCACAGGCTCGGAGTCTCAACCACTGCCACCTCCTCCACAGCGGACAGAAACATACCCTGGTGCCAGCTCTAGACTGAGTGATTACATTGCTGAGCCAATGTAATGAGACACTCAGGGTTGCGTTGAGTCGAACCTTCAAAACAATCCCTACTGCCGGTTTGCGACGCGTGAAGAGTACAAATATATCCAGTGTGGGATCAAGAAGAAGAGCATGAAGACATCATATGACAACTGGCTGAAGGAAGAAAACCCAGCTCTCCGTTTCCCAAGCTTCAAAAACGGGGATGGAATCCAAACGCTCGTCGCTTGCATACCAGATCATCAGGCTCTCGAGGTGTGGTCATTACACACTCTTGAGGATACCAGGCGGAATGACAATCACCAACACCCTATCAAATACTGGAGTCGAGACATCATTAAGAGCATGAGACAGTCACTGCGGCAGCCAGCCTACACTGACCATGTCATTTACGCCACTCAGCATTGCTTAAACAGCGTTACCCCACAGAAACGGCTCTTTACCACGATGCACACTGCAGACTGGTGGTGGGAGACACAGTTAGGGAGAGATCCTTGAGAATAATAACGTGCTAATCGACGTTAAGTCAACCCTCAGAGTGAGGGATACAGTGGTTCCCCTGCACCTCATTCCCGATGGAACACAGCTCACAATTGTGCTTGCAACCAGAACGAGTGGCCTGTATTGGTGACAATTGGCAATCTATCTGCTAACATCCGCCAGATGCCCTCAACGCACAGCGTCGTAGTTTTCGCTCTCCTGCCGATTCCAATCAAGAAACACAATATTCCTCATCAGCAGCTTGATGAGCAGCTGCAAACCAACGGTGTGGTTCTGGACATGCTAGTCTGACGGGTACTCCAGCTTCTCACCTGTAAGTCAAATCCTGGCACTGGGAGCAGGTATTGCGACAGTCTCTGTGCGGATGGAACCTCCAGGCGTTGCAAACCGGTTCTAGCAGCATTGCTCCCTGATTGACCAGAGTATAGCGACATACATCATCTCAAGCGGCATGTCTGCTTTGGTGCGAGTGTCCAAAGAACTAACTTGCAGGTTATGTCCATCCTAACCAGCAACACCCCCGGCAGGATCACAACCTATATAGAACGCGTAGCGATGCCTACACCAAGGCAGCCGATTCGGAGCACTCGTCGTGCGATGTGCATGGAGGATTCAATGTGCTTAGACCAATTCCCTGTATCGTGACCGACCTCCTGAAGCCTGACCTCCTCCATAGAATGGAGATCAGCATGCTTGAGAGCCTGCAGGGGTGGATTTTCCACTGCATGAAGACACACAAACGGCTCGACAACTTCAATGCCAACTGGTTATCCATGCCTGCTTACCACAACCTCACACCAACAAATGAGTCATATGAGGAAGTTTCTCAATGGAATGGGAAAGAGATGAAGGAAATGAGCCGGTACCTGCTTGGAGTTGTAACCTAGTCTCCACGAGGCGAATGCCCTGCTCGGCATCCCATATTCAAGCACTCAATTGAGTTCAAATGGGCATCGATAGAATTTTATATGTACACTCGTTATATATCTCACGATGATGCATCATTGAGCTACATGGAAGACGCCTTGTGACGCTTTCAAACCTTCAGAGATGTTTCCTTACTCTGGCCAGCCGGCACAGAGGTGAATGCCAATGCCAATGCCCTGAGAACAGACCTGGTGAAGGAGCGAAAAGTAGATGAGGAAAAAACAGCTGAAACTTGGACGCTATCGAATAAGCAGTGCGAAATGAAAGCGTGGTGGGATCATATCAGCCACGAAATTGATGTTGCCATGGAGTTAGATGCCTTCTTCAGCATTCCCATGATCCACTTGATGTCACATTGGTTCGAAAAGATTCGTCGATATGGAGCCTTGCAACAGTTTCCTGCCAAAAGACATGAATAAGCACATAGATGGAACCTCAAGGACGGCTGGAATGCCTCCAATCACAATCCCAACTACCTGCCACAAGTAATCACCTTTCACTGTCGCATTCTTTGCTTTGGAATCAGAGGGCTCACTCTCCAAACCATTGCTCAGTGTCAGGACAACAGTGCTGCAGCCTGTAAAGTCCTCCCCTCCGGTGCTGATCTGGCTGCCCCCCCTGAGCTCTGAGTCATATGCAACACCCCAATTCATGGGACCCCAAAACCGCTGAGATGGAAAGTATCCTGACGCTATGATCAAGGACTTCAGAGCATTACTCGACCATACGCAAGACGCAACGCACCGCATGGTAACATACAGTGGCACACGTGAGTGTATCAAGCATAAGAGTTGTAACAAGACGTATACATCGGATGAACAACTGCACGAAATGGAGCTCAGTATTTACCATGGTATTCATGTTCAAGTTCAGTTTTGAGAAGGTGAACACATATCACAGATGTGTCGATGCCCAGGAAGGCAGACCTGGCACAGAGGGGCTCGACAGAACGACTGGGTGTGGCTAAAGCAACTCACAGGGAGGTGTCATGGCGCGCTGATTGGGCATCTCCCGTGGCAACTGCAATGACTATCCAAAATCATGCTCCCAAATGATGACAGAGCTTTCGTTCAGTACTGGTTGGCCCTGGTGCTCACCACAATACCTGAAACCTCGGGTGACTTGGATCCCATGACGAAATGTGTACTATTGAGAACAGTACCGGCAGCCATTGGTTTGCAAGTTTTCAGCGTGGGTAACATCATCAGCCATGCGCACCTGATTCCAGAGATAGCACGTAGTAGTAAGACAGGAGACAGATGGAACGAGCTATGGCTTGTCAATACCCACATAGATCTGCAGACTTGAAAGGATGTGTATAATAAGGGAATAGAGAATTGGATATTGCGGGCAGGTAGAAGGAACGCGAGGAGAGATTGTCGCAGTGTCACCCATAACATTGCAATCCCAATGCAAACCCGCACCCAATGAACCTATTTCGACATATGGTCTCAGTTGGCCACAAGGCCACAGTGTTCCTTGACAATGGAATAATAACAGAGTGAGAAGAAACGGTGAAACTGCAAACGGAGGGTGATATGCAATGCAACGCATGATATTCACGCCAGGCACGAGGTAATCATCCACTTCGGTGTCTCTGACGGCTCAGAAGGAGCCATACCCTCTGGATGAAATTTTTTTTTGCTGATGACTGTATTCAAATACAGCTAAATAATGCAATTCAATTTGCCAGATGGCACCAACATATAACTAAGATACTTTCCAGTATACATTACAGCTGGCTGAATATAAAAATCATCTAATAATGTAATTCAGAACGATTATGAATTATTCAGTTGACCCAAAGTTTTTCAAACTCAATGAAATGACTTACAATCTTTTCTGAGTAGTATAACAAATGATTTTTCATAACATTAGTTGAAACTCTATTTTCATCCAGTTTCTTGATTATAATGGCCAGAGATATTAATTCAATGATAACAAGGATGTATTCTGTTGAAATGAATACACTATTATGATACTGCTTATTGTACACACTTGTAATAAACCATCTTATTGATCATTTTAATCAATTATAAACATCCAAGTTATATTCATTATCTTCTGTAATTAAATTCATTCATTATAGTTAACAGACCATGCAGTTTGGAGTTTATCTATTCCTGTAGGTGGATGACTCTGGTCATGTTAAGGTGTGGCTCTGTTGCATTAGGTGCGGCTCTGTGGCATTAGTGCGGCTCTGAGGGAGACTCGTGTATTGGTGAGTTCCAGCGAGATGTCAGTTCGATCATCAATAACATTCACTTGTATACATTCAGAGAGGCTATTTGGCCACATTGGTAGCAACACTCGATTTCTGACGGCGTCACAAGCATCAGAAGCAATCAAAACACAATGCATGATGGCGGATTCTCTTGGTGCATCTTCAACCCAGTGGACTGCTGGCGGCCCGGAGGCATCGCAGGAGTCCTCTGACTTCGCTGCCCATCCTACTCTGCATGACATGCACGACACGCACAATGTCAGTTTTACCAACAAAATCGGCAATTCAGAGTCAATTAGGTTTAGCAGCAGGTTTAAGGCTTCAACCACCGTGGGCTTCCAAACTACAGAACTTCGCAGGACTGAATTCATCACGAACCGAATCATGGTCATCGACGACGGCCCTGGGGTCTTGTCTGACCTAGCAATGAACCGGATCAGGGCTCCAGAGGACATGCAGTTGGAGATGATTGATGCTAACCTCTCCGAGAGCGTTGAAAATACCTAGAAATTCGCCAAGATTTGTGACCTCAACGAGAGCTTGGCGACTAAAGTCAAGGACTTGGAAGAGACTGAGCCCGTCCGAGACGGCCCAAGCAGGGAACTAGCGGCCATTCAGCAGCAAAATGAGGAGTTGGAGGAAGACCTTCCGATTGAGAAATGTTGATCTGCCAGGGTGGAGAGACGGCTCGACAAGTGCAAGTAGGAGCCAGATACAACGTAGCAGACCGATATCGCACAGCTCCGGCTGGAGAAGGACATGCTGCTGCACCAAGTCAACAATCTCTCGTCAGAGAAGAGCAGCCTGCAATCCGAATCAAGGGTGTTCGAACGTGCCATTCAACGACTGACGATCAACCAAGTACAAGCAACTCCGGTGCCGAACACCTCCCAACCACCTACATATCAGCAAAATGTAAATCGGTCTGGAAGCAACACGCAATTCTCCCAGACACTCCGGGCGACCTCACCAGTGCTTCTAAGTACTTTTGGATGGTCCCAGACCCCCCTGGAGCTAAGCGAAGTGCTCTCAGACTCTGCAAGAGCATTCTCAGGTGCTCTCAGGAGCACCTGAAGTTATGGAGGTGCATTCAGGATGCTACAAGATTTGGCTTATAGAATCGTCAGATTTTGGAGCTCCTCAGACCACTGCGCAGATTTGCGGGTGACTTCGAGAGAAGCTGAGACCGCTGCACAGCTCTGCTGGATACAACGAGAGCAGCCGAGAGCGCCGCGCAGCTCTGTGGGAGACTTGGTGCCGTATTATCACAGCAGTGGTTCTTACAAAACCACAAGGCATTTGGTCTGTTACAGTCACAAGATTCGCTACATCATAATATGGCATGCATTTTTCAAGTCTCTCAATATATATACATACAGTAAATCTGGCGGCAGATGGTACTCGAGCATAATCGGAGGAGCACCTGGACACACCCAGTGAGAACTTAGAGATGCACGACTTGGAGGCTGTTGTGGTGAAATATTGGAGCTAGAAGGCAGAGAGCCCACCATCAACACTCCGCCACACCTCTCGCAGCATCCAAACGGAATTCATAAGTGCCGTTCTAGGTCGAGGAGCGTTGGAATCCGGGGAGATAATATGATAGAACCCAGCTTTGACAATCCACGCAACTGCATGGCTCCACGAAATCTTGAATACAGCGAGTGAGACCAAAGTTGGGAATGATACAGTGTGTATTTCCATTGTATGATAAGATGAGATGGAAATGAGATGATGTCTATCTACTCCGGGGTCTGCCGAATATGTAGTCCCTGTCAGTCTGGCCACTTCCGTTACCGCTGTATCTCTATACAACTGCCATCGGTCTTTGAAGATGTACTTGGAGGCCGTGATCAAGCGTGTTTGGAGATGTACCTGCAGACTGAGATCGAGTGAACTCAGAGATGCACTTGGAGACCGAGACATTGACTGAACTTAGATATGCACTTGGAGGCAGTGATTGAGCGAGTTTGGAGATGCACTGCATCCAGGCCGAGATCGAGTGAACTCAGAGATGCACTTGGAAGCCGTAATTGAGCGCATGGGGAGACACACTTGGAGGCCATCATCGATCAAGATTGGAGGAGTACTTGGAGGTGGTTGATCTGGAGGTGTTTGATCTGGAGGCGATTGATCTGGAGGCGATTGATCTGGAGGCGATTGATCTGAAGGCGGCCAATCTGAAGGCAGTCGATCTGGAGGCAGTGAATCTGGAGGCAGAGAATCTGGAGGCAGTGAGTCTAGACGCGGTAGATGAGGAGGCATGTGCAATGGAAGCTGAGACCCTATTCATTGGTTAACTCGCAATTGTGGGAATGTAGAGAATTGAGTACAACAAGGTCCGCTGAGAGCTGAGAGACTGGCTGGGAGCAGGAGACAGTCGATCGTAGGATGATGCAGTACACAGTGTATGTAGTACGCGGTGTATGAAGTACGCAGTGAGTGCAGAACACAGTGTATGCTGTACTTGGTGTATGCTGTACTCGGTGTTAACTCTTGATCATGGCATGGAGAGATAGAGAGTGATGACTTAACTTCGTGTTCTTAGGTGACAGTACAGTTGAGGACCAGAAGGAGAGAGATGATAGGAGATGAGGCGAATCATCATGACGAACTGGGACTTTTAGAATTTCGTGTGCGAGTCGATTGACCATCCCCGATATGGCACGTACGAGTCCCGATCCGGCGTGCAATTACACCGATTCGATGTCTGCCCTGCCCAATCAGGCAAGGTTTACCCCTGATTTCTCATATCTGCTTGTATGCTCCACATTGTTCGCATCTCTATCCCCCATCTCTCTCTTTCCTGTCCACAACTGTACCATCATCGCAGAACACAAAGTTAAGTCATCCCTCTCTATCTCTCCATGCCATGATCATGAGTTGACACCAAGTACAGCATACACCAAGTACAACATACACCGACTACAGCATACACCGAGTACAGTATACACCGAGTACAGCATCCACCCATGATTGTTCATCTTCGCTTCATTCTGATAATCAGGAGTTGACCCCTGAATGTAGCTTTAGCTTCCGGCGTACCTCCCTACACGATCGACCACCATCAGCCAGCTTGCCATGATAGCTCAAACGTAAAGTCACCTTGTCACAATCCCACAGTTGTGAGTCAACTAACTGACGAAGAGAGTCTCAGCACCCGGCGCACCGTCCATCAATCGCCTCCAAGTACTCGTCTAATCTCGCTCGATCACAGCCTCCAAAGTGTATCAACAAACTCGTTCGATTATGGCCTCCAAGTTTGCTCTATCACAGCCTCCAAGTGTTTCGCCTAACTCGCTCGAATACGGCCTGCAAGTTCGCACGATCATGGACTCCAGTGCATCTCCAAACTCGCTCGATTACCGCCTCCAAGTTCGCATGATCATGGCCTCCAAGTTCATCTCCAAACTCGCTCAAGCATGTCCTCAGAGTGTATCTCTGAGTTCACTCGATCGTCATTTTCAGGCGCACCTCGAATTGCTCTCAAGCACCGCCTGCAGCCAGTCCAGACATACTGTCTGTAGATGGGTAACTATATAGATAGATTGATGGGAGTAGAAACTGAATACATGACTTTTAAAAATCATTGAACGATAAGTAGTAGCTATGATTTCCGGGTGCACCAGCAACTTTCCCAAAGAAGATGTCGTTTTTCCGCGACTGCTTTGTCGCTGGCGATCCCAGGTGCTCCCAGGCTTGTTGTTTGCGCTCCCAGACTTGTCGTTGGCGCTCCCAGGGGCTCCCAGGTGCACCCAAAGTTCTCTCCGGCGCTCCGAGGTGTTCTCAAACTTATCATAATCACTCCCATGGTACTCCACTACCAGTCATCAGAGATCCCAGTTACTCCGAAGACCGGCCGGAATGCCCTCCTAGGCTCTGATACTCTCCTGAAATTCACGCATCTGAGTTTACACTCCACATTCTCTCAGACACTCCTGGAGGCTTCCAGTGACTGAAATACATTTTGCTGATGCAGGCGAATTCGGGATCCGTGGCTCCTCTGAACCGACATCTGGCCTATTCGGGAGCCAACCCCTGGCGCATCTGAAAGCCGTCGCTTCTCTGTCAAGTTTTCTATCCTTCCGACGTATGAGGGCAAACAAACCTTGGATGATGTCACTGCCTTCTTCTTTGCTTTGGAGCGACATTTCAAGATGCAGCCCAGGCCATTGGATGGGTCGGCAGAACAGGCTGGGGAGAGCAATCAGTGCTACAACTGAAAGGCAACGCAGCAGTCTGGGCCATGCACGGCTTCCCAATGAGTACGCCCATCGAATGGTCCACCTTTTGAACAGAGTTGAAAGCTAAGTTTATTCCGTCCAACACCTTGGACCTGGTCAAACACGAATGGGAAGATCTAAGCCTACAGAAGAAAGAACGTGTCACAGAGGTTAACGAGGGTTTCGATCGCCTGCGTTCAAAATTGGACCCTCACCAGCCTATGCCTGCCGAAATGTTAGCCGACGCTGATGGATATATGATTGAAAAGGGCAACCAGCGCGTTTATCAAGACTTGGTTCGTTATATTGGCATGTGCGATAGGACTCCAACCCTCGAACAGCGCATGGAGCACCTCGCCGCATTGGACACGTCTCTAAACAAGTCTCAACCTGGAAGTGGCCCCAACAATACCACAACTACGGAACCTTCAGCTAGGAAGATGGACTCCAAGAACGGTGGTACAACTGGCACAGTTGGCCCGGCTAAAGACGACGGTTCAGCCTGCTATAACTGTGTCCAGCTGGGTCATATCTCTCGCAATCACCCAAGCCGCGACATGATGAAGAAGCTACTCGAACAAGCTTTGGTTGGCAAAGAAGCCCCAAAAGCCAAGTCTGGACACCCACGTGAAGATCAGAAACTGGGAGGTGCACTAACCGGTACAAAGGAGAGTGGGCGGATTGCAGAGGAAAAGGAGGCTAAGCAGTAGACAAACGGTGAGGCGGAGAGCGAGTTGGAGAGTCTCTCAGACTCGGACTCTCAAGCGGGAAAAGGCAAAGGAGGTCAGTAGCTGCGGCTGTACCTCCCATAACAACAACATCATGTACGGTATCGTCAAACAAACAGTGTGGCAAAGTTGTGCCAGATAGTCAATGCAAGTTTTCACCCGTTACCACCTCTTGAAAGTTAGTAAACTTGATGACGCAGTGGTTAACCTGCTAAGGTTTAATGGGAAAATAAGATACCAAACGAAAGGAGAATGGTGGAGCAGCAAAAAGGCAAGGGTAGTGAAGGATGATTGTGCGTCAGAGAACAATGTGGGGCGGAAGTTCATTGAGGAACAAAGACGCCAAGGTGCCGCCCTGCATGCAAAGAAAGCGGGATGGATGATTGTGGAGACATCCAATATCAAGGAAAAGGATGGCATCAAGAAATGCCAAAGAGTCAAATTGAAACTACGACTCGGTGCATCATATGTCTATTAGGCCAAATTTTCGATCTATGACATCATGGGCTGTGATATTGTGCTAAGCAAAAGATAGATGCGTGATATCAATCAACCATATCAAATCAACCATGACAGCAATGAAATGTAGATTGCCGATAACCTCTGGGAGGAAAGAGAGGATGGCCGAGTTCATTACTTGCCTGGTCTATGCCCCTTGGACGTTGACGAAAAATTTGTGGAGCAGGACAAATTCATGGGCATACACATTGTACGGAAGGCGGAACTTAAAAATGTGTCCGCCCGCTATGTGAAACCGGCCATCTTGATCAATATACACTACCGCCGCAATGGCGGTACACTTCAGACAGACAAACCGCCAGGCGAGTTTCAGGAGATCTTGACAAAAATCCGGGGCCTCTTCGGCGAACCAATATTTCCAAATGTGCAGAAAGGTGGGCAGGCCGATTTCGAAACTAAAACGGACCCAATTGGCAAAATACATTTCTGCTCACCATACCGCATCTCCCCACGGGAAGAAGCAGAGCGTCGGAGGCAGATAGAGAAGGTGATTGGCTGCAGTCCGATTCAGCCTTCTCAAAGCAATTTCGACTCACCGGTATTTTTCGTGCCAAAGCCTGACAGTACGCTGCCCTTGTGCATAGATTATCGTGCAGTAAACACCATACCAGTCAAGGATCGTTGTCCTCTCCCACACATCGAGGATTTACTCAACTCCATGCACGGCTCCTGCTGGTTCACTCAATTGGACTCGGCAGCTGCTTACCATCAAATTCGCATCGCCACAGCCGACAGGCAAAAGACGGCCTTCACCACTACATTTGGTTTATACCAGTGGCAAGTCCTGCCGCTTGGCCTGGCGAATGCACCCAGCCAGTTCGTGCTCATGATGAACGGCATCATGGAACCAATGAAAAGCAAATTCATCGTCGTACACCTTGAGATTATTGTAATTCACAGGAGTATACTGGCGGAACATGTCATACATGTCCGAGAAGTGCTTACTTTGCTGACAGAACATGGTCTCAAAGCCAGACATGCAAAATGCGCCTGGGCTTGTCAGAAAGTTGATTTTTGCGGCTTTGACATTGACATGGATGGCATCCACACACAGGAGCATAAAACTCGTGTGGTAATGGATTGGCCTCAACCCGAGAACAGTAAGGACGTCGGAGGATTCCTGTGCCTGACCAGTTTCCATAGAAAATTCAGTGAACAGTACGCTCACATTGCGATTCCGTTATACACGATTGGCACTCCTCCGAAAGGAAAAGGTGATGTGGGGCAGCGACATGGAGAACTGAGGAGAATCTGGCACACTCCATTCTCTTGGGGTAGAGAATGCCAGCATTCTTTTGACATGCTCCAAAAGGCACTCTACAATACTCCTGTCCTTGCTCTACTGGACCCCAATGCCAAATATTGCCTGCATGTCGATCCTAGCCAATATGGATTCGGTGCGGTGCGCTCTGAGGTGCAAGATAAGACAGAGAAGGTACTGGGTATTTTCAGCTGTAAGTTACACGATCTGGAGACGCGATACCCTGCATTTGACAGAGAACTATTGCGCATCTGAGGTGCAATATTATACTGGAAATTCAACCTACACCGAGCCAAGCGGCCATTTTGGTACACACCGACCATGCAACCTTGTGTTGGATCCTCACCCAACCACACCTCACCGTACGTCAGATGGATATCTAGATAGTCCGACAGAATATTGACCGGATGGTCAAGCACATCCCAGGTGTCACGGATCAGGTTATGGATGCAGTGTGTCGCCGCCTGGATTTCCGACAGGAGCGATGCAATTCAATCTCCCTGGATATTACTGTGGGCGGAGAATGGGTTGATGACATCAAGGCAGGCATAATTGATGCTGAATGGTTCGGGCCTACTGCACATTGCTCGGTCAACCGAAGTCCCCGCCCCCTGCCATCCACTGCATCTACCAAGGAACGCAAATTATGGGTGGCTGCGCAACGATTCTTTTTGGAAGAGAATGGCATACTGTGGTTAAGTGGAGATTTGGAAAAGACATAGGTAAACAAAACAGCAAGGGCAAAAGAGAAGGAGGAAGATGGAAAGGCAGATGAGAGAGGATGGTAGTGTATTCCAAGGACGATGCAGCGACGAATCCTCCATGAAGCCCACAACACGCCAGCAGGGGGACACTTCGGTGCTGACCGAACATTCTTAGGTATAAGAGAGCGATATTTCTGGAAGCAAATGTGGCGCAATACCCAGCGATACGTTGCAGGCTGTGACTTGTGCCATTGAACTAACCACCGGAGTGGGAAAACCATAGGCCCGCTTCAACCACTTCCAATAGCCAAAGGCCGTTGGCAAAGAATTGGCATCGACTTCGTAACCGACCTGCCGATCTCGGAAAATGGCCCCGATGGCATTGTAACGTTTGTTGACCACATGACAACGAGAGCACAGTGGCGAGCCTGCAAGAAAACAATTGATGCCCTGGCCTTCGCGCACATATTCATCAATGACATCATCCGCCTACAGGGAGTGCCTCAAGAGGTTGTATCGGACCACGATATACGCTTCACAGCAGACTATTCGAGAGAAGTTGCGAGGATTCTGCAGACAAAGCTGCTCATGTCTACTGCGTTCCATCCAGAAATGGATGATTTCTCTGAAAACTCAAACAAGACGGTTGTACGCTATTTGCGTGGCTTCGCAACTCACAATTGAGCCAATTCGGATGACTACCTGCCATCAGCGGATTATGCTTACAATTCTTCAGTACACCATTCGATGAAGCAGACGCCTGTTGAACGTGATCTTGGTTATGAGCTTCCTTTGCTACCAGACTTAATTGCACACCTCCAACGACCGTAGGCCAATGAATCAGTGAAAACGTTACAAGGCCGTGAATTTGTCAAACGATTGTGGCGCATCTTGGGAGTTGCCAGTGATGAGCTGTGCAATGGTCAGGATATACAGACAGCTGAGGCTAATAAGTCACGATGCCTAATTGACCGCACCATCACCGCCGGTGCGAAAGCTTTTTTTTGATACAAAGGATTTGCCAATCACATACGCCAATGTCAACCCCACACAACGCAAACTAGTACAGCGTGACATGGCCCATACGAGATCCTATGAATACGCAGAAACACCGTCCAACTATATCTCCCAAACGATATAGCAATCGATGACACAGTCAGTGTCAGCAGAATCAAGGTTGACTGCCCGGATGATCCTAGGGTTGCCAGGTGGCTGCCGCCTCCGCCGGTACAGACTAGCCACACAGGCACAAGTTATGCCGTGGAATTAATCGCAAAACACCAGCCATGCTCTGACGGAAGTAGTTGGGAATACGAAGTGAAATGGGATGGTTGGGATGAGAAGGATAATACATGGGAGCCAGAGCAGAATATGGCAAAAGCAAAAGAGACCATGGAGCAATATTGGAAGAAGATAGGCGGACGGCCAATGGCAATGGGCAAAGCGACACAAACAATGGCATGAGGGGCATGATGGTGTTTTGTTCAGGGTGTTTTGATTCTTCGAGAGGTTTCTCGAAGATGATTGGAGAAGGTTATGATGTAGGTTGACAACTCTGGTCATGTTAAGGTGCGGCTCTGTTGCATTAGGTGTGGCTCTGTGCCATTAGGGCAGCTCTGCGGGAGACTTCCATATTAGTCAGTTCTAGCGAGATATCAGTTCGATCATCAATAACATTCACTTCTATATTTACAGAGAGGCTATTTGCCCACAATTCCTGTTAACTTCCATTATAAAATACGTTATACTAGTATACTACCAGCCAGTATGATATATTTGTACTGTTCAAAAGCTTATGGCAGAAGTTTATAAGTATGTTGAGATTCTCAACACCCAATTAGTTTTATCATGGCCAAGTATTATACACTGTATATTACAAATTTATCCCAATCCTAATCATTCATGGAAGAGATCAGAATAAAATTTTGAATTTTTCTATATATTCAATCTGGTTCATATAACAGAAAGAAATGCATTGTTTATAGTAGTCTGTCTATACAGTTTATAGCAATTTCTTAAACACTGCCATATTCATTGGATGTGAAAATATACTAAACTTAGAGAAGTTGTATAATTGATGTCTTTATAGCTATACTTGATAGTATAGTTATTATCAATAAACCTAATTTGGCAATTAAGTAAAACAATATCAAAAACTGGTTTCTAATTATTATTGCAACATACAATTAATTACCTATAAGAATTCTGCCTTGCTAATATAAAAGGAAAATATATGGGCAATACAATAGAAATTGAATTTCTGAAGTATATGTTACATAACAATACAGTTGTACTAGTTCCAAACAATATTAAAACAACAGTGCAAATTCCAAGACATTTAAATAAGATAGAAATTCTACGATTTCTGTCATTCTTTCACTTGTGCAGTTTTTTTAATACAGAATTGGAGGTAAACCAATTTTAAATCATAAATCTGCTTACATTGAATGTCACTGATAAGATGCTCTTTCTATATAATATTCCAATTATGTACTTTAAACTTCAATCATATAGCATTTGAAACTAATTATTTATATACTTATATTAGCTAATATATATAAGTCAAATGTTGGTATAGTATAACAACAAAATAATAATCAATCTGTATATTACATTAAGTTCTTAGTATTAAAGGTAGGTAATATTGTTATAAACTAACAAATCCTCTATTATGTATGTCTAGCAATTATTACTATCCTATAAACATGAAAATTATACTCTAAATGAGTTTTTTAAACTATACCAATATTTACAGACTCTCACAATATTATCTATTTGTCTGCTATCTAGATCTGAAATTGATGATTGCTTGAATTGGCACCATAGTTCGTTACTTTAGAAAGCATGTTATGTATCTATATTGCAGTACAGATGGAAATATATTGGATTTCATCAGTGGCTGTAGTATAATCTAAATACGAATATAATAGCTCTGAAGATATTACCAAACAAGTATGTTACTTTATTTTGAAATTGATTCACGATATAATATTCGGTATTAGCAATTTAATATCATAACTGTCTGATACTGACTAACTGTTAATAATACAGTCTCTTTAATCGAGTATGGAATATATTCTTGAATAATACCGGATATGGTAATGTGTAGGTAGCAGTGGGAATATTGAAACAGTCAGAGATTAAGATTTCCTACAGACTGGTCACTATATTAGAAATCAATTATTGGATACAATTCAGTTTCAGAGAGAAATTTCACCGATAATATCACTATTAGAGTTGAAATTCTATTTAATACACATTAAGCATTGATTTGAAATAACACATACTGCACAGACCACTGAGGTTCGGATGTCAGCAATCAACACAGGGTGTCTGTCCTGCTGTTTTTATGCCTCTGTCAGTGTCAACAGGGCAGTGTCCAACAGCAAAAGTTGTCTGCACCATCAATTTCAATTCTGCAATTTACAATTATGATACCCTATGCCTTATGCTATATTATGATGCCCAGGGCCTTATGCACTACCATCATTACCATAACCTTGTGCATCTCTTCTACAGGTGTCAGCATGCGGTGTCTAAGTTCAAATTACCAGTTAGCAACAGACAGTATCTGAACTGCAGTGGCCAGTGAGGTAGCTGTAGTGTATTATTACCGATTGAAAACATAACATAAACATTATTAAATTATTATATCAGGAATAGGAAGTTGTACAAAAAAATATAGCTTTATTGCTGCACTGTTGATCAATTAGCACTGTCAGCGCTACTGTATGTTACTTCACACTATGTACTACCATTATGTATGATATTATCCTGGATTATAGCATATTAGAGTAAATTTATTTATCTTCTTACTATTTTCAGCATATTATATCTGGGATCTACATAACATTGTTTACAATGCAGTTTGGAATATATTACTCACTCAGTATGATATGGATCATGGTTATTTCAATATTATACTCTGCTTATTGTAGTAACAATTTGGATTCTGATTAACTGTTGCATATGATAATGTGTATAGATATATTATATCCACTGACATTTCGGAACACTTCTATTGAAGCAAGGCAGCTGGAATGTTTCAAAGAAGGAGATAATGTAGATTTGGAGGGAGGTTAATCCAGTGCACATATTGTGGGTAACTATGTATGCTTCAAACAGTTCTATGTAAGGTTGGTTAGAGTTTATAATAACCTACAGTTGTTGTTGTGTAATTGAATACACTCTGGAAGGAGAGATCACATGAACATGGAGAAAATATCCCACTTCTGTTAGTATACTAGGATATATTATATGGGTTTACTAGAGTATTCAATTGAAGGCTGTAAATTATAGCTAACTGTAGCTGGTGCTTAGTAACAGTTAATTAGAACAGACTGCAGACAATGCTCTGTAGTCGTTAAATAGGAGTATGTGTTATTTATATTGTGTAGATGTTGGAAGATGGTCAATATTGGTTGAGAAGCAGTAGAGAGGAACTGGTAGGTACCTATATCTGGTCATGCTAGGTTTCAAATATACTGAGCCAGAAATAAAGTATCATCTTGTAATTATAAACACAACAGAATACCATCTAACTTGAAAAGTTCCAAAGAAAATAGACATGGAAACCAATCTGACTGGAGAGGAATACAAGCTATAATTTCTGACATATTAGCATTAGTACATAGAAATAAACAACAGCATACCAAGACTCAGAGATAACATTGAATATCAGCATAGCTAGGAACTATATACAGAAATCATGAGCAATACACTCAATAGAAAATTGAGGGATTCTCATCTCATAAAGAAGGTGGATCAGCAAAATACCGAGTATTCTGGAGACTAGGTGTGAACATTCCTGGTATTCCTGTCCACTTCACAGGTACATCATTGCTCTTTCAGTTCACTCAAGCCCTCCTGATACTAAGAGAAATATTTTGCGCTGATTCAAGAGCATTTTCAACTGCTCAGGATAGTTTCAACTGTAGCGGTGGTAAATTTAGAATAACACAAATTTTGTCAAATATAAAAGTCAAGTTTCAACACTATGGTGATTTTTGCAGAAGTTTTCCACAGTATCTTGTGCTTAGTAGTTTAGTTTTCTCCTGGCTTGTAGGTCGCAAAACTGCAATAATTTCATTTCATTTCCTTTGAAAATTCGTTTTTCACATTTATACCATAATTGCCTATACCTTACTTTAACATATATTTTGTATATTATCTTTTGATATATATACATATCGTCATGCGGAATGCAGGTGGTACCTCAATGCACTTCAACGTACATACATCATCAACTAGTGTTGTGATTCCTGGGAACCTGCAAGAGTGTATGGGAGTTGTTGAACCAGAATCCCTCCAGAGTAAAATTTCAAAGTTGAAAGGAGCCATACAGAGGCATTGAGATGAATCTGGGAGTGGAGAAAACAAATCTCCAAGATTATTGAAGATCTGGTGACAACTATGAAAGCACCTTGAAATCATGGCAACAAGCCCAGAGTACCTTATACTACTGTAGGGTAGTTGGGGAGAATTAACATATTATTTGAAATTTCTCTGTGTGAATCTGGTATTTGTAGTTGTTGCTCATTGTTAAATCAATCCGAAAGAGATATATTCATAGTGAATCTGTGTCTACAGATTAATACATCCATGTTTCTATATATCTATGTAGCTATCCACCTACACATAATCTATTTGAACAGGCACCAGACAGTGCAAGAGAGCAATTGGAGGTGCCCACGGAGATGGTGATTGAATAAACAGACAGATGTACTGGGTTGGCAAAATAAAGCAAACAGAGATACAGTGCAGAATAACATAATCAAGTAGGCTTTAAGATGGACTTGGATACAGTGATTGAGTAAGATAGGTAATATACCCAGAGTATATAACAGACTGAACTTAGGAATACACATTCAGGCGGTGACTATATGTAATCGGAGATGCACCTGGATGCCATTCTCAGGCAACGATGGTGATACATTTCGAATTCTGTAATTGAGTCAAATTTTAGGACTAATTGGTAGGGGTTAATCATCATTGCAGGTATTAGAGAGGGAGTCAGACTGGATGCTAAGACTCTATTCATTGGTTGACTTGCAGCAGTGCGAATGTGACAATTGGAATTGACCTTTGGGCATGTGATGACGTTGCTGTAACCAGATAATCTGTTGGGTAGTATGTTGCATGGGAATACTATATGTAGGGCTCAGCTAGTTATTGCAAGAATGATGGGAAACTGGCTGGAAGGCAGTCAATCCTGGGTGGATGCTGAATTCATTGGAAACTTGTAATGGTAACACAGATAGTGTGAGAGGGATGCCTTATCTTCATGTTTTCCATTGAATGTATAGAGGTATATGACAAAGTGTGAGATGGGGAATGGGATTGAAAACAATATTTAAGAGGATCAGTGGATGTGGGAAATCAGCAGTGTGACCTGCCTTATTGGATTTAGAATACCTCATTTCACCATTTATACCTACTGAAATAGGCACCATTTATTTTGTAATATGTATAGTGAATAGACTTAATCACAAAATTGTCTTAAGTCCCACTAACTCATGATGAATTCCCCAATCTACTCTTCCCAATATCTTGTTCTTGCCATCAACTCTGCCATCACGAGAGAACACAAATTGAGATCATTTCTATCCGCCTTCTGACAGCTTGATGAAGAGTGATCTTCTGGTATAAAATCAACAGAAGGTAGAGAGTTTTCCACTTCCAGCCAATCTTAACTTAGTTCATATCACTTCGTAGGTGGTGGAATGTTCTAACCTTCATATTGTCACAATTATGGGCTACCAAAACAGTTGTCTTGGCTGCTGCAGACCCTTTATGACAATCTTCAGCCTTCAGATTGTCAACAACAAGAACAGCTATCATTTGACTTGTATGCTGCATCAAAGTAAACCCCAAGGTTCACCAAACTGTGGAATTCATTTTTGCATGATTAGTGTCCACCATGTGCATCTGCACACCTACTCCATTACAGCATTCAACTGCATCTGCACACATCCTTGATTACAGTCTCAATGGGTATCTCCAAACTCACTTCATTACATTTTCAAAGCGAATCTCCAAACTTACTTGATTACATCTTTCCAGTGAATCATTGAACCTGTTCAAACACAGCCTCCACGTGCCACTTTTAACAATCACAATCACAGCCTTCAAGTGCATCTTCAAACTCTCTTAATTTCAATCTTCAAGTCCATTACCACACTTGCCCCATTAAGGCCTCCAAGTTCACACAATTACAGCCTTGATGTGCATCTCTCAGTCCACCCAATTGCCATCACCAGGTGCTCCTCCATTTCTGCTCAAGTACCATCTGCATATGTACTAAGTGTAGCTGCTTAAAGAGTTAGACATAGATGGAGAAAATCTACCATATTATGATATAGTGCACTTGATTATGAATGTGAAAAACCAATGTCTAACAAAAATAAATATGATAGATGACATGGCATGTGGTTATGGAATATAGGACAGCAATAACCACTACTCCAAGAATATAGTGCCATGTTTATATTGCCTCTCAGACTGGTGCAGATGTCTCAACTGCTTGCACAGTCTCTTACATGCCCATGTACAGGTAATAGCTGCTTCAAATATTTGACTATCTTATGTGACAACTGTTGTAGAATCTTGAATGCACCTCCAGAAATGTCGATGCTTTCAGAAGCAGCTGTGAATGCTCTTAGAGTATTAAAACACAATTTGATTTACTTCAAAGTGGGTTGGAAGCATCTGAACTTCCTTTGAAATAGTACTCAGGTGAAACACAGTGTCTGTGAGGTTTACATATGGTATCTGGACTATTTTACCATTCACTGATATACACAGAGTGTACAGAACTTTACACAACATGAATATTGTGTAAACTTGAATGTTTCCATGTGGAAACAGTACTATTCAATCTTGGAGATAATGTAATTGAAGAACTGTAGAAATGCACTTGGAGGATATACCCAAGCAGACTTGGAGGTTGAATATAATTGACTTAAAGATGCACTTGAAAGCTGTATTTGAGCAAACTTTGAGATGGAGCAACTGTGGTGACATATACACTTGGCAGTCAAGACAAAGTCAACTGGATACTAGACTCTGAGGGTAATATAGAATGAACTAAGCGATTCACTTGCAGGCCATTATCAAGTAAACTGTTAGATAGAAATGGCCCAATCCAGATGCGAATGTAATTGGTAATAGAGGGTATAATTGGAGATATGCTTGAAAACTGAGAATACCTGAACTATGAGAAGAATATGGAGTCTATATTTGAATAAACATCAAGATGGGGATAATGCAAATTCTGAAATATACATTGAGGCTGTTAGAATGTAAGCAGGAAGATATACTAAAAGGTAATTAAACTAATTTGAAATGTTTGATTTGAGCCAGCTGGAGATGGCAAATTTGAAGTGACAAGAAATAGAAGCTGACATCATCTTTATAGAATAAGTTACAATCCAGGGATAAGTGGGAGACTAGACATGGTCAGTATTGGTTAATTATCTTTATTCAGTAATAACTCTCTACTATGAGATACAGAGAAACCAAGAGATTATCAAACTTGACGACATCAGGTATTGGCACAGTTGTGTGAAAGAAAATAAGAAATGGGTGATCAAGATAAGAGGAGGTATGGGAAATAAAGATGAAAGGGTGGAATGTAAAGAATTTTATGTATCAAAGTGAATTTACCAACCCCTGTATGACAACAATATTTGCCAATCCAGTAGGTATTGTTTCAAATATCAGAGTAACAAAGTGAAATTGGGTAGTGTGTATTCATAATTTCCCCCTTCTGATCAATTACTTCCAATTTATTCCCCATCGCAATCTCCAATATCTCATGCATAACTACACTTTCATTTCTGTCTGAGAATATGAAGTGAAGTTTTCAATCTCCATCTACACATCTTATATCAGTGAATTAACACTGAGTATCTAGATTAACCATCTCTGGCAAGAAAGCCATTCTCTGACTCCCTGCATGCAGACGATAAAGTAATTGCTGAATACAGTATCCCCTCCCAATGGTGGGGATGGATTTGTGTGCAGGTATCATGTGAATTGGTTTAGAGTTTAGCATTGCAGAGCCCAATACACTGTTGTTCTTGTGTACATGTCAATTAGACTTAAAGACAGTCAGTGAGTGTTAGGTCAAAAGTGATGTTCCATTCAATGGACATGGTACAACAGATCATGAGCCCATGAACTTCACCGATTTAACAAAGGGAACTCAGATATATTACATCATCATATTGGACATGGCGGAGTACCAACACACTTGATGTATGTATAGGTAACAAGATGGCTGGATTGACAGCAATTTCAATTAATCAGTTTGATAGTATAAACAACACAAGCTGGAGTTTGGAAACCAAAATCCTCTTTAAGTGGAAAAAGGTTTTCAGCATTGCAAATGGTAGGGAGGTGGCACTGGATGTAATAATCAGGATATTGTGTGAAGCATGGAAAAAGGGGCATGGTATTGCATAGTCACCCATTGTTCCTGTGATGGAGATACCATTATGGTGGCAGTATCATATTCACAAAGATGCAAAAAACACTTCACAATCTATTAGAGGAAAATTACATGTTCCATGCAAAGTTAAATGTGTGGGTTTATACCGCGAGATGTCAGTGGTGAGGTTCAGTGATTTCGAGATGTTGAATGAATTAGCATCAAGGGTCCATTGGTATGTGAGTAACTTTGACCAGCAAGTAGATAGCTTGACCGAGATGATTCCACTGGGCAGAAATGCCCACTACCCAATGATCTGTAAACTAAACGATGATGTCTGGAAGGATTTCACACAGGTACCGAATGGCAAGATCACTACCATGGCTGATAAATCAGAGGTGATTGCTTCCCCAAGGAAATCCTATAAAGTGCAGCTACCAGAGGGCATTAATCCAGAGATAGCAGCCATGTTATCAAAGTTGTTAATAAAGAGAGAGAAGCGGAATTCAAAGCAAAGTTAGTAGTCATTGAAGTCCCATGAATGTGGCTGTCAAAGCAATGCTTGCAATTCAGACAAGGAGTTATGTTCAAGTCAGTGTACCAATTGGAGTAATATCCAGCAATGCTACAGATGCCATAAGGTGGGGCAAATTACCAGTTATTGTCCAAGTACTGCACTGCTGGAGAGTACAGCACTAGCAGAAACCACAGCTAGAGTGACAGCAACCACTTCAACTGAGAACTATTGGATGACTGTTATGAATTGAAAGAGCCTGTTCAACAAGAGCTGATATTTGGATTGTGCAACAACAACTCGCATTGGTGGAGATTTGGCAAATGTTCATGTATCACCCCAAGTATACCAAGTGAGCCAAGTGGGAGATCTGCACAGTTGCTGGAATATTAGTACATAGAGCCATCAGGCAAGGAGATGTAAAGTTGTCCCTCTTGCAGCCTAGAGGCTATGGGAATACAGTAGTTGGGAAAATGTGGTGTATGTAGAAGAAGTTGAACACAACCGGCTATTCCAATTGCAGCTTCTGAATCACTAATTGTGTATTGTCCCAGTCAAATGTGAAGGAATCATGATGTACAACTAATCACCAACAGATAGTGTTCAAGGTTGAGGCACAGATGCAAGATAACTTGAGCATGTTGCACAGCAGACTCGATGGTTATTCCTGTTGGATGGAACCCTGCTCGATGTAATGATTGCCAGCAAATGGCATGTTGGCAGGGGATCAATGTTTCAGAGGAGCTTCAGACACTGTGCATTACTTCAGAGGAGCCATATGCACTGTAGATAATTTGTAAGAAACGTGAGGTAAGCTATATTGTCATTTTCGATAGAGTTTAGCACTAATAGTTGTAATACCACACAAGTGTAATATGGGGACAGATTTGTGTGTGGCGATGATGAGGATACATTGACAGTTGAGTGTTGTGGAATAGCATGCACAATAGTCCTTGTATACATGTCAATTAGACTGAGGCACAGCCAGTGAGTTTAGATCAATGGAGAGGCTCAGTTCAACTGACATCGTTCAATACCAATGTGTCTCTGTAATATAGTACCATTGTAAAGGCACATATGCCCAGAAGTGCCAATGTATGAGAATAGATAGTATACAGTTGCAAACGTGGACTTGAGTGATCTTTTAGGTATGTTGAAGAGTATGGGTTTCTGTATAGATCTGACTGCCGGAGTGGCAATTTATATACACCACCGCGTACCCGGCCTCGGGTCATGTCTCGCCGTTTCATTATCCCTCTCTTTAGGGGCAACACTGCTGGGCTGCCAGAGCCAGTATAACAGAAGTGAAGGAAAGGGAAACAAAGAATCAAACAATGATCCTACATACACAATCGTACAAACCCATATGTCACACAACCGATCCGTAAAGCTCACCGGTGACCTTTCAGCGGTTCTGGTGCATGGGCATACCCCACCTCCATTTCCAAGTGGTACAATCTCATGCCGATGCCATTTGTACCGGACTGAGATCCAAGGAAGAGAAGAAGAGAAGAGAGAAACAAGAAACATCCAAAAGTAATCCAGTCCTCCATACCTCAACATCCTAACCAATGTTCAAACAACCATCATTCCTGTAGCTCGTATCTTGGCGTACATCTTTGTTTGAAACATCAGGGCAGTAGAGCTTCCCCTGATGACTGGACATCGATGGGAGCTTCTGCTGCCGGCATCTGTTATAGCCATCGGTGAACATCAATGGTATACATCAATAGCATCTCATTTGCCGATATCAAATACATTAGCTTCTCTAAGATCGTTCTACTTACCAAGTATATGTGTACCTGCACTGTCTGAGCTCTCTGCAGTGCTTCCGCATACTCAGGAGAATATGTCTGGAAGCCAGGAGTCATTGGCAAGTGACATTGACTTGTGGATGCAGTGTGAGGCAGTATTCATCTTTGGAAGTCGCCTTCAGTGACCATCCAGTCGACTTCATTGCTGCACACTCGATAGGTGGCTTTAACAGAATCTTAGTCCACTTGGGAGAGTTCTGTCAACTTCTTGGTGCATGTCTCAGTTGACTTTACGGTATGGACATGGCTGTCACCCTCTTTTGATGTTCGTTGCTCCGCTGACAATGTAGACACAAATCCAGTGATGATTGCCATCGTGGCTCAGTAGACTTCTGAACTTCGGCAGACATTTGGTGACCTCATTCGGTACATCTCTTTGTTGACCAACTCATCTTTCGGCAGCCTTCCTCTCTGGACTTCAGACAGCTTTAACTTTGCTTGTCTGTTGGCTGGTCTAGGTCTGCTTCCTTCATCACATTTTTCCACTCGCTTTCGTCACATTTTTCCACTCGCTTTGGCCTTTTTGTTTGACCCGCTTTGTGTTTCGACTTTCCTTGTGTTTAGTCTAGATTTGTGTATCGACTGGCTGTGTGTTGAGCCTTCGACTTCTATTCGCCTTTTCAGGCTTTGCTTGGTCTATTCTCATTGTCTCGGACTTTGGGCTTTGGCTGTGAAATGACTGATGTGATTAGTGGTACAGGGATGGTGTAGACTTCGACAATTTGTGATCAATGTAGCTGTTGGTATTTGAACTCATCTCGATTGACTGTAGCGATTATTCTCTAGGTGGGCTTATGATCTTCCAGATGATAGGTGCATATGTTGAGTTCTCTTTAGATATGCTTATCCCCGCTGTCTAGATGCATTTATAGCTGCTGGGCTTTTCTGTTGGTAGGTGCAGTCCGGCACTTCATTTTGGCACCTCTGGTAGGGTCATCCTTCCCTTTTAAAGGTTGTTCCTCTGCCAACAACTTATCTCTTCTGACTAGTTTAGAGCTTGGTAGTATGGTAGCTGGTGCATTCATCAACCAGAACAGTATGACTTGGTACTCGAACTTCCCATACTGCGGTTGAGTACTTGTCGCCATAGTTGATTTGGATGAGGTGATAGGCATTACTAAGTTTCTGTCGACCATCTCCGTGATCAGTGGGAGAGGATATCAGTTCTTCACCAGGGTTGTATTGAGAGCTCAGTAGTCCACACCCAGCCGCAGTCCGCCATGCTTTGTCTTTGCAAAAGGGGTAGGTGCTGCCACTGCCAGTTATGATTGGCAGATTGTACATTTGGCCATATGGTAAATTGAAGCCATACAACGAGTATACACACTCTATCATTCCCAGCTCTTGGTCTCACTTACTCTTTCCGAGATTTTGGAAATCCACAGAATCTATATAGTTCCTCACGGCCAAATACCCTGTCATCTCCTCTCACACTCTGCCTATGCACCTTGAGCCAGAACCGCGATTCCTCACGACTATCCTCAGGATGTCATGAATGGTGCGGTGTCAGTGGTTCCCATATCTTTGTTTAATATGTCCACATTGTCCATGTATCACACAGGGATGCGACCACCATAGATTCTTGATATTGAGCTGGGATGCAGCCCCCATCATCTGTCATTACCATCTCCATGTTAACTATGTCTGTTCCTATTCTCATTAGCCTTGGATGGATTGCAGGTGCTTTCGCAGAACAGAGATGGGCGGGGGTCGCAGGATGGCTGGATCACACGGTTCAGTGCAATAGACTACCCCGGTTGTCCTGTTTCTCGTTTCATATCTTGGCGAGCCGGTAGCTGTCATTCATCCACTGTCACTGAGTCACTCTTCTGCTGCAACCGCTGCCAATGCTCCTGGACACGCATTCAACATCCTACGGTTTCCCTCACCTGTGGTGATGCCTTCCAGCAATGCTCCCAGCAACTGTTGACATTCTTCAAGTCATATGTTTAATGGCTCGACCACGTCCTCATTAGCTCAGGGATGATTGAATGCTGTAGCGCCAAGTCCTTGTATACCCAGGGAAGGCTCACGATTTTTGTTTACCTCACCGCATTCACGCAGAGGACTTGTGCAATCTGTTTCTGGAATGGTCTCCCATTGCGGTCTATTTGGTGCTTGTAGCGCAGTCAATCGACCATTGCTCTGATCAATTTCTAGGTTTCTTGCGATGGCAAGCCCAAGACTAGATCATATTCTTCATCTGGATAACTAAATTCTCCAATTCGTCAACTGGTGTAAGGTATTCAGATTCCGAACCAAGAGACTTGCCTTTCGGCTCTCAGCATACATTATCACCTGGCCAGGGTGGGGGTGAATGCCGGTTCAGGTGGTAGGTTCAGTTTCTTGAGAACGCGTAATGATATAATGATTCTCGTTGCACCGAAGTCACTTAGTGCGTTGACTTGCTGCCCGTTGCCGTGTATATTTCATCCATGGACTTCATGAATGATATGCACCAAATCAGGTCTGTCAGTGCCACATAGGTATTGGTTTCACATCGGGGCTGGACCTTCCACAATGACTCTTGAGTTAAAGGTGATTCAGTGCGGTTGTATGTCATTCAAGGTTGCAGATAAGGTTTTGTGGGCTCCGCTGCTGCAACAAGTGCTTATGGGTTTGCCTTTCATCTTTCGTAGACTTCCTTTGAAAATCACAGCGCATATGATCAGTTGGCACAGCTTCTTCCACTGGGCATATTGGGCATGTCCGATTTTGAATTCCCGGTATCAGGGTTGTTGGAATTACTGGAATTGGTGGAAGTGATTTCCACAGGTTCAGAGATGGATGGTCAGAAGTTGCATTTCTTATCGCCGATTTTCTGAGACTCTCCCAATTGCCATTCCCATTGCTGTCCTCCAAGCTTCTTCGAGGTTGCTAGAGTTGTAAGTTCACACCATGTCCTGACTCAGAATAATCTTTCAACTTCACTATTGGTTCTTGGTGTTGCTGATCCAGGTGTAAGCTTGTGTCATTGGTTATAGGTTCTCCAACTGATGATCGCATTCAATTCCCTTGAAGAATTGGAATTCGATTGCTCTCATTGATAGGGTCCAATCCAGTACTCGTGATAACTATCATTATTGTGGCGTCACGTCTCATGCGCCCATTGGTCTCTGAACTTTTCTCCGCTGCTGTCAGGGTGCTCAATCGAAAGATGAAATGATCAATATCCAGTCCTGCGGTATTGATGCATCGATATGTTATTTTGAAGGTAGTTATCACGATTGTTGACATTATGTTGTCGTGTGTTGGTAAAGGGGTAAAACTTGGAAATCCTGTGAGCAAAACATATCCGTTTACTGAAAATGTGATAATTGTGTAAGGGCACATATACCCAAACGTGCCAATGTATGTAAAGAGATAGTATATGGCTGCTAATGTGGACTCGGGTGATGTTTTGAGGGATGTTGAATTGTAATGTTTCGGAATAGATCGAAGTGCCATAGTGGTGACATATAAACACCGGGGCTTACCCAGCCCCAGGTTAAGTGCCGCCGTTACAACCATCTCCTTGTAGCAATCTGAGAGATTCAACTATAAGTAATACCTTCATTACATTGTCATAATTGCAAGTTAACTCATCAATAGTAGCCCATCGGTGGGTGCATCTTGCCCCATCTTGATTATTTGCAGTAGGCTCAGATTAAAAGCCTCCTATTTGCTTGGCCACCTTCAGTATTTACAATATGTATCTGTCACCAGACACCCTAGGTGGTGAGTGGAGTTCATTGGGCAACAATCCTGCATTAGTCAATGCCAGGTGTTCACTGTGCTGATGGAGCAGTATGCAGGTACAACTTGGAGTACCGGGGACAAATCAGAAAGGAGACTAAACTACTGGAGGACTGGTGAAAATCTGGGGAGACCTTAATTACACAGCAGACAATTCTGAAAGTATATTGAATGGTTGAGGAGCAGACAGGACAAATCAATATACTCTGTCAAAATGTTGTTGGTTTGCCTGAAAATTGTTGTTACAACTCGTCATAAATGATTTTAAAATAATGTATTCAGTTTGTAGCCCCATTTTTGTATCAACAGAGCTATATTTCTAGATGTTTATCAATCTACACATGATTTTCTGGATGGCTCACAGGCAGTGCATAAATGCCATCAAAGGTGTGTTCGCAAATAGTGACTCTGTGAATATAGACATGTAATTGGAGGGCATGATGAACTGAACATAGACATATACATCAATGCCATTATAAGGTGAACTTAGGCATAAACATGAATGCTATAACTGAGCAAGTTTGGAGATACACTTGGAGACTGCATTCTACCATATTAAAGAACCACATGGAGATGTTGATAGTGTGAGAAGAGAGGTATTGTTGAAGACAATCAATTAGGACACAGTAAGTATAGAGGTGGTCAGTAGAGCAATAGTTGTTGTGAAGGCAGTTGGAACGAAAAGTACCAATCAGGAGGGGGTTGAATATAGCAGAGAGTGCTGTCAAGAGCTGTGACTATATTGTTGTTTAAGTTGAAAACATGGAAATACGTAATGAGTTTGACTTACCTTCATCTGCAAATGGATTTATGTCACTGATGGTATACTTTGGTATATGAGCAGGGTAGGACGAGAATCCCAGGTTAGTCAAATCATGCAGTGAACTGGATTGATACTGTGGCTTTCAGATACCACCCGGTGGACTGGTGTTAAATATTAGAATTGACTGGATGGATACAGTCGCATTGAAAAATACTGCAGAGTGTTGCCAACAAATGTGCAAGAATATAGGACAACTTGGGACACACTGTGAAATATATGGGAGTAGGGGCTACATGCCTGGCGGTACCTCAAATTGTCATTGAACAGTCTGGGAAACCTGAAATATTCCACTGGAATGTTGCTGGTACAACTAGACATTATAGTTATTAATTATTGTCAAATAATTATAAAACTCATATATTTAGTGTGTACTCTCTATGTATCTCTATATCTATCTGTCTACACACAGTATATCTGGACAAACTGCTGGTGCTACCTAAGTCCAATTGCAGGTGTGTCAGGAGATAGTCATCAAGTGATTTCTGAAATACACCTTCTGGTGATGATCTTGGAAATTTAGCGATGTACTTGGTGGGACTTGAGCTGAAGGCAGACAATCTGGTGGGAGTCAATCAGAAGGGAGATGCTGTGGGAGCTAAGACTCTTTTTATTTGATAGTACAAAATCTTGCAAATATCACCAGACTTTACATATCATTTATGCACCTGTTATGCTTAAGGTGGATAATCAATTGTTGAATGATTGGGAGGATGGTGTCACTGGAGTATGGATTCCATTATTGACATTACTCATAATGATAAACCCATGATGACGGTTGACTTTACACATTGATCTCTTCGTGAGCACGCTGGAGAACAAGCAATCCATGGCAGAATGACTCTAGGGCGAAGACTCCATTGAGGCAGTATCTGTATTGATATGAGAATAGAGGGAATCTAGCTGAATGCTGGAGAGAGTTAGTCCGAGATTGATGTAGTTCTTAGCATTAGCGAATAATTATGCTATACAGAGGTAGGGATCATAGACTGTACTTTGTATTTGCAATTAGTTGTAATGCTAAGGAAGAGACAGAGAGAAATTGACAAAGAAGATGGGAGCATAGTGGGGAAATTGTTCTCAAAAACTGGAACGAAAGAGAATGTCATTTAACACTATCGATTGACACATCTGATAAAGCAGTTATAACCTCTGATCATGCTGTGACAATTCTGCAGATGATGTGGAGTAACCCTGATTGGATATGTACATCCCATATTTCCCCTTGCACTCATATTCTCCCCACCTTTATCTGTGATCTCTCACTCTCTTGTCTGGAACTCTGCCATCAACTGAGTTTACAATGTTAAGCAATCCCTTACTACCTCCCATACCACTATCATGAGTTAACACCCTGTGTAGTATATACCCAAAATGAACTCTCTCATACTCACAGACCTTCTCCTTACTCACCTGACAGGAACTCTTGGTATACGTTGCTCTCTATAAAATATCATTAATACATGGTAGCCTGTTTTGTCTCCCTCCTGATCAACTTCCCCAAATATAGCGCACAACTAGCATAATTTCACCCATCATGTACATCTACAGGTTCACTTGATCATGGTCAACAAGTATATTTCAAAACTACTCCATTATGTTCTTGAAGTGTATGTCTGCATTCTCTTGATTACAGCTTTCAAGTGCATCTCAAAACTCACTTCTTCTCAACCTGCAAGTGTATTTATAAGTTCACACAATATTGGCCTCCAAGTATATATTGAAGTTCTGTACATCATGGGGTTTAAGTGCATTGCTTTGCACACTTGATTATGGCCACCAAGTGGATCACCAAACTCACTTGGCAGCAGCCTTCAGAGAATCTTTAATTTCCCCCAAATACAACCTCTAACGGGTATCTCCAATCTTGCTCTATCACAGCCTCCAAGTTCATCTTCAAACTCACTCAATCTTGGCCTCCATGTGCATCTCTGACATATCATAATTCTAGCCCTGAGATGTGCGCTGAGTTCACTTAACTACAGTGTCCATGTGAATGTCCACAGAGACTCAGTTTGCTGTACTAGGTGCTCCTCTGATGACATTGTAGTACCATCTGATTCAAGATCAATCATATTTATATATATATCTAGAACTAGATACAGAATATTTGCCAAATTACAATTTAGGAAACCATCTTGTGATTGTGAAACAAATATCTAAACAATGACCAATAGAATATACAAAATGGCTAATTGGATCCAAAAAACTAATGCTGTGACAATGCAGGACCAAGTGTCAGGCTCTCCCACAGAACACCATGGAGGTTTCAGCTGCTTGTATAGACTGGCTCAGAAGTCTTAGCTGAACAGAAATTTACCTGGCCAACAAGTCAATTCTCAATGCAGCTGAAATCCACATTAGACATCGGAAGCATATGTGTAAAGTCATGGAACATCTGACTGCTGTTTGCCAAGATTCATGTGAGTCTAGGAGCATCTTAAATAGCTTGGATGTATCACTGAGATTGAGTGGAGTACCATCCAGATTCACATATGACTGCTAGACAATTTCACATTTTGCTGCTGAAGTTAACTCAATCTTGTAATCCATGTTTGTACTCAACTTTGCTCAATCTTGGTGTCTATGTGCATCTCTGGGTTCGCTTGATCACTCTTTTTAAGTTCATCATCAAGTTCACTCTATCTCATGTGACTAGTACATTTTGAAGTTTGCTTCATTTGCAATCTTTGATTTCGCTTAATTTTAACTTCAACTGTGTAGCTTGCACTATCTGCAGCTGTATTTTCAAGTTGGTCTCCAAGTGTCTCTATATATCTGGTTTACGAAAATCCAGTAGGTGCACCTCAAAGAAAGCTCAAGCACTGTGTGCACACCCGCTGTATCAACTATATGAACAAATTTCACATTCGTTTAATGATACCAGGTTACTCAGTTTTCTTACCCCTGCAATTTCCAGCTATACTTGCTATCTTCCAACAGCAATTATGCACACTGTCTGGGATCTCTACAAATACTTCAAGATGCTTTCAAACTTGTTGCTTCTGTTTGCAGATTCTTCCAAATCGGGTGTCTACACTTACAGAGACAATTGAAATCAGCCACTTACACTTCTTGCAGATTACAGATTTCTCACCTCTGTACCCAGGTGCTTTTAAAGGCCACTGTGATAGTTCAATCCCTTTAGAAATACCATGATCATCATATTGGTTCCTGATGACTCTCTGTTACATCTGAAATCTACTGGAGACCAAATTTCATTTGTGTGATGTTCATAGTGACACAGTTGTAGGCAATGTCTAGAAGGATCAGGGTATATATTAAAAAGTAATCGAAGATATGTACATTCAACTTAACATCCTCAACCATTGACATATTTGAATGGGAAAGTTACCTTGACATTTCAAATTTAGAAGATTATAACTCTTGCTACATATATACCCCTGCAACATATGATTACTATTTTCAAATATTCTCAATTCTGTCCACTTTTCTGCTGTTACTCACAATGACTGAAACTAGTCATAGCCACTCTATAAAATATCGAGTATTATAACTAAATTCCAATTACTCCATGTAGTACTGTATAGGTGACATGTTTTGCATGGATTCAATTACAAATCACCATTCTATCAATGGCTAATTCAAAGTACTATCACTAGAAACATACCATTGATTATCTGTAGTACACTTCTATCTATATTTTGCCAGCTTGCTGCAAAATCTTTCCTAATTGAAAACTATATTCAATTCACCCAGAACAAATGTGTAGCCACACTATCAGCCCTGAAGATATAATACCAAGTTTCTACAGTATATAAAAAGCAGATTGTCCAAATTGACTATTATCAGCCAGCTATTAACTATCATAGATAGGGAATTTGAATTTACTATTACTAACTGAATTACAAAATAAGTTAAATTACTATCTACATGTAGATTACAAAGTGCATATAAATGCCTGGTTTAATCAATCTTACTCAGCTATATCCAAATACCTATTACTATCTACTTTTAAATCTCCCGAATCTTCCTTCTCTAGAAACTTAAAGTAGCATATTAGTCTATCCTACTCTAATAGCTAGATTTGAAACTACCTAATTGTCTTAGTATGTTTTTTCGATTAATCTTTACTATGTTTCTGACTATTGTACCTTTAGAATATCAGGTCACATGATCAGTCTACTTAAGTGAATGAATATATATTGTTGTATACAAATTGCTGAAATATAGAGTTTCATATTTTCATACTAACAATTGTTTCATATCCATACTATAAATACTAATCATCGAAAGTGAACTTTTATAAATGCTACATAACTGTACATGCAAGATTCGACTGAAGACTAATAAATCAAATAATGACTTTTACTATTAAGCTGAGCATATTAAAGTAAGGTAAAAATACCATAATATACATATAACAAATTAGACATCAATTGCCTATTATGTATGCCAGATCTGGCATACATTTAATTATTTACTGTTATTCTTGCAACTGGAAATTAAAGTAAAACATAGATAGCTTATGGTAAACTAGATATAGTAAAATATCTCTGCAAATATAATTATATTTAATGAAAATGTCCATAGCCAGACATAACTCGATATATTTCCCACGATGTATTTACCAATCCTGTGTGTGAAATGTATTATATTGCTTATCATAATGTTTTAAAATTGCTATCAAGTATAACTTTCAGTTAGAATATCAAAAATAATAATTGTTTGGACATTAAAGAATGTAAATTTATACTCTGCAAATATTATATCTGTATATAGGGTAATTAAATCCTTTACAAAAATTGGTCAGTTTATATTTCTTGTAAATAAAATGAAACAGATTATGAACCAGATTTAAATATTCTTCAATACTATAGAGAGATATTAATGGAAAACTATCTACTATTATCAAAAATAGAGGTGTAAGTTTTATTCTTAATATTTGGAAATCGATTCACAATGTTCAGTATATTGATCCTACTAGAGTATTACTGGATCTGTTACATTCAGATGTCTAAATGAAAACAAAATACTCCAATTTTTAAAGCTTTCATTGAATCTCAAACAATTTCAGATACAATATTTAACTAGAGATATTCTTACTAGCTAAGTTATAATTTTTCATATTTACTACTTCAAATAATACTCCACTTTGTAAATTTTGGTAATTATATATCAAACAATTGCCTAATAACAAATCTGTTGTAATATTGTCCCTTACAGATTTGCAGACTGTGTTTAACAATTATCTTACAATATATTTGAAATGGTCATAAAATACCCAGTAAATAGTTTTGAAAATTCTGAAAATAACATCAATTCCATTAGCAGAAACATGGTTGGCAACTGATTGATATGGAATCAAAAGTAATTTAAAATAAATAGACAAATGAGACAAATCAAGGAAACAATTATAACAGTGGGTAAATTCTGAAAATTAGTTGTATTTGATACACTAATATCTGATACATTTTAACTATACAGAATAAATAGTTAAGTTCAAAAATTTCTCACTTAATATTAGTAATTCGGTTCTATTTGTAGTCTAGATTTAACTGATGTTAACCTGATTGAAATTAATAAACTAAAGTTTTATCAAAAATTTAATGTGTTGTAAACATCAGGTATGTTTCATTACAACAATATGCCGGAAAGCTGGTCTACCCAGTGGTAAAACATGATTTCATCTCTGTTTTTGGATAATGGTCATTATCAGAAGAAATACTTTAAACATAAATTCAGTATACTGTTTCATTTTAATATGTCATCATAGATAATTTTCATCCAGAATTCCCATATACTAAGGTACACATAATTGCTGTTCAAATTTACACATTCTAGCAACAATCTATCGATATAGTAAGCATATATTATAGAACCAATAATGCAATGAGTCCAATTGTAATTTTTGTAGAAAGCTGTTGATTCGAGAAACGTTAAATTATTTCATTCAAAATGAATTGTAAACAATTTTTAGTGAAATATAAATAGTATATTACAATTTGATGTCACTACCATTTAATTATTAAGTAAGAATTCTCTATCTGTTGCCATCTAGTTCAATGGTAATTAGTTTATATTTTTGTAAATATCCATTTCTCCATTGTTACACTAATAATATCAATTTTTAATTACCATACCAATATTATTGCCATCTACTTATCATCTGTATTTAATTACTATAGATGCTTTCATATCTCATTAGTAATAAACATATTATTCCATTGTTATCAGAGTAATAAATTTTAACTACATTTGTTTTTCAATTAAAATTATCTGTTGGTTATTAAAAGTTGTAGCTAGTAGGGTAGATGATAATTATAATAATAGTATAGAAAGTTAATAACTGTAATTGACTGAAAGTATAATCAAAATTACAATGATCTGATAGATAGTATGCTGTTTGAAAATATATAGAAGAATAATTCTAAGCACTGCAAAGCTGGAAGATTGCAAAGATATAAAATATTTTGAGAATATTATTACCAGCCAGTGACTATTTTGGAAATACTTTTAACTTCAGTTGAGCGGTAGGATATAATCAACAGAAAAATATAGTTGGATTGACTGGTTACAAACTTAATATTAGAAATATATTATGCTGATTGTTATCTACTGATACAGAATATAAATATATGTAGATCGAATGTTAGTGTTACCTCTGAATTTGAAATGTATCACTATTGAATTGAATTTTATTTTGATACTTTCTGTATTTAAGCAACCCTTTAAAGAGTCTTTCATATTAGTGAAAGTATAATGTGGTGTGATATTTGAAACTAAAACACTATACAGAAGCTGAATAAGGAAATATCGAAACTTAGATTTATATTGAGATGAATTTTATTACTATTGGAGTTACACAACCAGATTTGATAGTCAACAGTGTGGATTTCACACCTATATTTCAATCCTAATAAGCAGATACTAGATAGCGTATTTGTTGAAAATATACTCACACAGATACAGTATGAGTACTGAAAATAAACTCTGTTGATAGTGCTTATAGAGAAAATCAAAATAAGTTTATCTTTTTGCATACTGAAACAGTTTCTTTTTTTTAATATACAAGTTATATTTGTTACCTTCAGATAGTGCTTAGGAGGAATTACTATTGCATAGAGAAAGTGATTTCTGCAGGCCCCTTCACCTCACTTTTTCTTGTATCTGAATTTGAATAGATTGATTTAGTTCGAATTACTACACATTATTTTGTGGTGTACGCTAATGACGCGTTGATTCTATACTACTGCACCACTATACAAGATCCAGGGGTATGAGGCCAGAACACAAGCCTCTCAACCCAAGTTATTTACAGAAACTTGCTCTCCACACCAATATTGCCGTGGCTGCTATAGGTGAGGTGTGTCTTATTAATTTCAGCTTTGATACACAGCTTCTTCATTCCCACCTTTATTCTACTTATTTCATGTCTTTTTTCTGAAGACCGTGAATGATGGAACAACGGAAAGCTGAGATCGCCGCAAAGCGCCTGCGCCTTGCTGAAATCAAACGACGAAATGCCGAACGACACTTGATAACAACATCACGCCGCAGCCAGGATGTTAATGAGGTATGTCTTATCAGTCTTGGGTTATTCTAAGAAGCTTACCTCAAGTCATTAGGTTTCTGCGCCCATACCGCGTTCCTTCAATCGCGAGAGCATTGAAAATTTGGTCAGAAACCTTGTAGGGGAGCGCCCGAATTCAACTGGTCCATGTGGAGTCAGGGGCAGCAGGCCAAACTCTGTCCTTTCTACGGCAGAGAGTACTACTTCTGAAATTACCTCGCCAATCATTCCTGTGTATGCTTGTATCATAGCTCATTCTTATATGAACGGCTTCGCTGATACATGCGGAAACATCCAGGGGACTGAGTGCGATGCAGGAATCTACCATGCTTAGCCTTCATGCTATATCTAGTTCGTCTGTTAAAACCGTCTATGATGCGCCACCTTCCCTGCTCCCTGAAGTGGTTACATATAATAAGGGGGCGCAGACGACCGCGACCTGGACGAACCATGAAAGCGATGAAACGGAGGTAATGCAATTGCCAAAAAGAGAGGATGAATTGCGCCAACGGCTGCGGCAAGAGATTGAAGATGAGCTTAGGCAGTTTTATGTATTGAATGTTAGTACCGAGACTGTGAACGGTGACTCGCAGAAAAATTTCTTCGTGCGTGAGTTCTCGGAGGAAGAGAGAGCAGCGGTCTCGACTTCCAATGAGTTCATACATTTCATTGAAAGATCAAGCAAGGTGGTGGAGAGAGCATTGGATACGGAGTACGATATTCTAGCCGACTATGGGCTGGGTGTTAGTGTGGAGGATGTGGATCAAACTGAAAGGAGACTGAAAGAAGTCGTGCAGTTTTATGATGAACGGTGGTCGAAGAAGAGAATGGTCAGCGATGTTAACTTCTCACCGAAGGTAAAATTATTGCCGGTATTATTTGAATTGTGCCAGCTAGCTTACACCCCAAATAGTTTCCAGAACTTCTTTTAGCTTCATACACGAAAAATCCTTCCGCCCCACACGATCCTGACGGTTTGGTACAAGTTTGGAACATGCATTTACACAGTAGAGCCGAATATGTTTTTCATGCTCAGGTAATAACTTCATCCACGATCTAAGTCGAAACATTTTCTCATCAATACCTAGAGCGATGTCCTGACGGCTCGGTTCTCACCGTTTCATCCCAACTTAATTGTAGGCGGAGCCTACAGCGGCCAGGTGCTTCTTTGGGATACTAGGGCTAAATCACAGCCAGTACTAAAAACTCCTTTGACTGGTTCTGGTCACACCCATCCCGTGTACTCAATCTCAGTTGTCGGTACTCAAAATGCGAATAACATCTTGAGCAGCTCTACCGATGGTGTAGTTTGTGGTTGGACTGTTGATATGCTGGCACAACCCCAGGAATTATTGGAGTTGGTGGCGCCACCTCCTTCCAAAACAGATGATCTTAGCCCAACATGTATGGCTTTCCCTCACTCGGACCCTACATACTTCCTTGTAGGTACGGAAGAAGGATCCATATATCCCTGCCATCGGTATGATCGCGCAGGCGCAAAGGCAGGAATAGAGCCAAGAATTTTGTATAAAGGACATGCTGCGCCTACAATGTCGGTCGATTTCCATCCGGTCCGTGGACCCGTCGATCTAGGTGATTTGGTTTTGAGCAGCTCGCTAGATTGGAGCGTTAAGTTATGGAAAGCGCGCCCTCCAGCTGCCACATCAACTACCACATCAGGGACTACTACTATTGCCATTCCCATAATCGAGTTCAATCGAGAAGATGTGGTGTATGATTCCCGTTGGAGTCCGACAAAACCTGGAGTGTTTGCTCTTGTGGATGGCTCTGGTTCGCTTGAGGTGTGGGATATAACTCTAGACACTGAAGTTCCTGTTGCAAAAGCAACTCCCAGCCCTAGGGTCGGCGCAACTCATTTATCCAAGAGTTTGAACAAGGTTGCGTGGGAACAGCACGACGGCAAACGGCTGGCCGTAGGTGGGTTGGAGGGAACAGTGACGGTGTTCGATATGACGATGGAACAACCGCGAAGTGAGGAGTGGAGTAACATAAAAAAACTCATTAGCAGAGCCGAAATGAACAGAGCAGAGGGAAGTACTGCTAGCATTCCTGCAGCTACCGCAGGAAGTAAAAACCCAATGATTTGATGTTACCGAAGAATGTTTCTGTAATAAACGCTGCACTACAATTAGGGGATCTCAGCACTGCTTAAATACATGGGGCGCATTCGGTTACAAAGTTAGTCCAATAATACCTATCATTTCTCACAAATCATGTCGGGTTTCAAAGCATTCACCACTGGACCTGCATACTGTAGACCGCCAGGTTGTATAGTTTAGGATATTGCTGCCTGAACAGCAGGTGGAACAAATTCATTTAGACTGTAATTTTTATGTTTAAGTTTACTTTGCAGTGATATATTTTGTATTTAAAATATGTTTATCAAGATGAACAATTAAATATTAAGATGGATGAAGATTGTATTGAATTATGAATTGAATTATAAGGTAGTAAAGTGTTAATGAATTCAAATGGAATAGAACTAGTTTCAGTTTACTGCAAATACAGTATCTAATAAAATATAAAATTCTAATATTTGAATTTCTGACAATAAATACAGCATCTAAAGAAATAACAAGTGTACTCAATTAACTTTATTGAAATAAAAAACTAAAAATTTACCAACTTACAGTCTGAAGTGTTCCTTTGGGTGAGTACAAAATATTCAATACTATAAACTAATTTGATTGGATGTAAACAACTGACATAATTGCATGGTTGTTCAATTAAAGTGCTTACTATGTATATTTAAATCATTCCAAAGTAATAATTGAAATCAGGTATAAAAACTAAAGATGTGGATATATTTTTTATTTAAACATCACAAATACCTATTTATAGATTATAAAGATGATGGTTGAATAAACAAACTAAAGTCAGAATAACATTGGAGGTTTCCAACAAAGTTGTGGTAGTACATATACCATCTTGTAAGATATTTATTATGACTTGTTAAGCTTTATTCAATTATTATAACAATATATATTATATGTATTATGAACTTACAATGTAAAATATTTTCTACTCAGTGTAATTAATCAATTTTGGGTAAAATAAGTATTTACACCTAGTCAAATTGAGTGGTAAATAATTCATAGATATTGCACAAGTATATATTTAACTGTCTGGTTAATGTACTTTAGACATGAACTGGTGCACTCATCTAAGTCTAGCTTAGTCTCTAAACAGATACTACAATTTCAACATTAATACAAACAAGAGTATACATCAAATTACACAATATCTGAATGAAGTTTACTACGTAAAATTAGCTTAAGTGGCCTGTGGTTCATAGAAAAGCTGTGTTTGAGATAGTCATTCATAGCATATTTGAGGCATGGCACTATGGGGTTATTAGTAGGTGGACGCCTCTGGTCAAGATGAAGTGCAGCTCTACTGCAGTTGTGCAGCTCTGCAGGAGGGTCATGTAGTACCAAGTTCTAGTGAGATGTCAGCTCGATGATCAATGACAAAAACTTCGATCCATTCAGAGTGGCTACTTGCCTACGTTGCTAGCAATGCCTGACTTCTGATAGACTTGGAAGCATCCGAAGCTGTTGAAAGTCACCACACGATGGCTAACTCACCTGGTTTATCTCCATGCCAGTGGACTGCCAGTAGCGCGGAGACATCATCAGCAACGACCCGAATTTCCGTCTGAAACACCCGGGTGTTCCGGACGGCTCTGACGGCTCTGACGGAACCTCATACGCTCGGACGGAGAATTATACGCTACCCGTCGCCCAGGCGACGGGTCGCGTTGCATACGTACCTCCTTTACTTTGTGGTGACGTATACACATCATCAGAACGACACGTGTGTTACACCCTTCGCAGGGGCTGCAGTTATGCTGAAGCCGTTTACACAACGCCTGGCGATCGACGACAAGCCTGGGAGCACCTGGGAGCGCCGGCAACATGTCTGGGAGCACCTCGAATCACATTCATGGATTCATTTTGTATTCTCATCTATGTATCTATGTATCTATGT
>Ga0307512_10001032_pt1 | contig 40807 bp, 41 predicted proteins | sample 14_EM_MG_FD_200267 | JGI IMG/M metagenome (GOLD analysis project Ga0307512, IMG submission 200267) | Populus trichocarpa ectomycorrhiza microbial communities from riparian zone in the Pacific Northwest, United States - 14_EM | ecosystem: Host-associated > Plants > Roots > Unclassified | place...
TCGCCGTCCCCGGCAAGTCCCCGGCCGTCAGGCCGTCATTGTGGAGTAAGGACGGGACGGACGGCCTTGGCGCCGTCCCGTCCGTCCTGGAGAAATCTCGGACGGCCCACCGTCCCCGGCCGTCCGAGGGGACGGTTGACATCACTGCTGCAGACACAGTGGCAGATATACAGTGGCAGATATATATACAGTGGCAGATATATATACAGTGGCAGATACACAGTACCGGATCAAGATACACATTCACAGGGGTGGACACACAGGGGCAGAGACACAGCGGTGGATATACAGCGGCAGAAACAGTGGCGGATATACAGCAGCAGATACAGCAGTTGATATACAACACAGCAGACACAGTGGCTAATATACAGTAGCAGATACAGTGGCAGATCCACAGCAGCAGATCCACAGCGGCGGATCCACAGCGGCGGATACACAGCAGCGGATATACAGTGGCAGATAAACAACATCCGATACAGTAGTGGATATACAATACAGTAGACACAGTGGCAGATACACAGTGGTGGATACACAGCGGCGGATACACAACGACAGATACTCAGCGGCAGATACACAGCTGCACCAAATCAAGATACCCAGTGGTGGATACACAGCAGAAGTCTAGGTGATCTGCCTGATATCGCAACAAGTTTACTATGGTTAAATAGGGCTTAATAAGTTGCCGGATCGAATCCTGGAGGCGGCAAAGCCGCCACCGGTGCTAGTATTCTCTATACTCTCACACTGGACCCACCGCGCACACCTTGCCTCACATTCCATCCCCGAACTCCGCATCTCTACTTACATTTAACGTCTCACTATCCAGCATTAGCAAGGGCGTATGTGAAGCGGAGTTAGCGAACTTACTGTATCTCTCTTTTTGATACAGGAAGTACCGTACCCAGTGACGGTTGGCGACCGCTTGCAACCGACGTCTCGCTATCTAGCGTAAGCAAAGATCTACTTAAAGCGAAATTAGCGAACTCACACTTCTCAGCCCTTCACGCGGCTTCCAACTGTTTCTCCCTCTTTGATATAGGCGACATCAGACTTAGTGGTAGTAGGTGAAAGCGGGGTTAATATGTGTAGGGTTTGTAGTGGTTTAAGCTTAAATTTAATCCATATAACGATATGAAGGAACCTCACTACCCCTTGCTACTTGAACTCATCTGCAATATTCAGGCCACTTTTCGCTTTGTAACATTGTTTCTCTACCATAACTAGACCAAACTCTCTGTTACTTTGGATGCTTCTTTGACTTGTTGATTGACTTCTCTATCTCGAGGGCCAAAGGCCCGTCTATGTATAATCTCCCATATGCGTACGCGTATGCTCTATCTGACATGAGACGCATCACCCTGGTCCTGATGCATATCCTCATACAGCCACCATCTTCATACAAGTCTTCATTCTCATACAAGACATCAGACGATGCTGAGACTCATGATCCAAATACACATGCAACACTCTCGCGGTCGCCATACCGAGTGCGTTCTAATGACCGAGTGACCATCTATGACCCTTCCTACCAGCTTTAGGAAGCGTAAAGTACATTGCTCGTTAGAATGGTGATGAGTTTTACTTCCAGTAACAGGCAGGATATTGATACATCAAGGCAGCACTCGTGCATGAGAACGTAAACCACAAACACGCCACCTCCTCCTACTATAATTTGATCTTGGGGATCAAAAGGCTAAGCCTAATCGATTGGAATACTGCAATCTAGCCCCGCCCGCAGCGGGGGGGATTTGACGCTGTACCGTTGACGCCATTGAATATCAACCGGGGTTGGCAGCAGAAAGCATGGGCAAGTACCAAATCACTTGTTGCTACCCCGTGTTCCACCCCGCTACCATGTGCCCGGAAAGTATCCCCCGCCTCATTCGTTAGTTCTGTGTGCCGTACTTCCCTCGTGTGCAGCTTTACTCGCTCATAGCCCTGTTTCCTGTACAGCCGTAAGAATTGAATAGGTTAAGTCTGATTCACAGGGGCGAAACAAGCTGTAATGGCTCTAGGAGTATCCGGTGGGGTGGATTTTGCGCGTATGCTTTTCGGTGAGAGAGCCCGGAAGGTTTGGGAAGAGAAGAGAAAATCGGGGGAGGCTTGGGGGGGTTTATATACTGCTGGGTAGTCACGGGGCTAAACTGTTGAGGAAAGAAGGGCGTCGGCGAAACTAGAGGCAACTACTTAAGCCCCTCATTCATCCCGTTCCAATCTCAATTTCTCATCCAGCTCCAACACCGATGGAACTCGAGACGTCCGAGTAGATCCCCCTCACACATAGACGCACGTATTCACCGCCCCTACTAAAAACTTAGAGCCTTGGCAGCAAGACAAAGCTCCCTCCACTGCCAAAGTCTTGGGTGGGAGATCCGCACACGTCCATTGACGCTCCCCCCACCAATCCACCGGCCGGTCAGATTATTAATCATCCCGCCTTCCAAAAAGCTAACACAATAAGTTTACTCAACAAAACCGAGTGATACTGTGTGCGCTTCCATTGCCAGTGTGCTTATCGTACCAACAGATGAGATTGGAACACCATCGGCCACCAGCCACTTTTGTTAATACTGTACCCGTCACCGAGGAAAGTACAAGGGGATGAAGGTAGCAAGAGTTCTTATTACATATTTGGTCGACTCTAGACCATCCAGAGACTAAAAAACTGTCAGCACAATATGTACTTTCCTCGACTATGGGTGCAGTAGTTGAGAAATGTCATTTTAGGCTAATTCAGCAACAAAAAATTTCGGTCGTGTCATCTCCATTTGTGTGCCGTGTGGTTAGATTGTTTGATAATCCCTCAAAGAGTCGTAACCCCTGACAGACGGCAAAGCATTTCAGTCTCCTAGGCTACTGTAATTTTTTCATAGACGGGTGTTTTTGACGGTTTGAAGTACCTTTTCCCGAAGCAGAGGCAAAGTTTCACGCTAAATACTGCTCGTCCATAGCATCTGCCATTTCACTCACCAGAACTGTCATATGACTGCGGTTCATACACAAATCTACCATTCTAAGAAAGCCCTTCCAACCTCATCTGTTAGTACAGTAGCTTTCTCAACACCCTATTCGCTTCACGCTCTCTTAGAGAAAGATCCTTTGGCGCTACAAAACACCTCACTGTCGTCGAGCTCATTAGCTCGTACTAGTATTCGGGGCTGATATATCGAGTGACAGCGCATGAACCCCTCACAGTCCACTCCACTGGCCGATTCCGAAATTACCCCTATCTCGTATCCCCACCTTGCACGAGGTTCTGTAAGACGTGTCACTGGTCTGGTGGCGATCTAGGCATCAACTGTCATACACTCATGATTGGACAATTTCAACATAAGTCTGCGGCTAAAACCGTAGTACAGAAAGAAAAAAAAGGAAAAAGACACGATCGCTCAGCCCAATGAAACCCCACGCCCATCTCACATCTACTGTGCGGCTCCCGCCATGTGCTGTGTCATCCAGGCTCCAAACGCTTTCGGATTTCTGGTCTGGATAAACACCGATCCAGGACCTAAGAGTGTTAGGGGAGGTGATGGAGCGCTGGGACAGGGAAGAAAACACACCAGTAAACCGACAAACTAAGCCTTCGGCTGAAGCCATTCCGCTCAGCACACCTCCGCTTGCCACACGCTCGATCGTGTACTTGCAATTCCACGCAACCAGGTGCTCATTGTCCACAATATACTGTTCGTTAGGCGCCATCTGTCACACCCATCAGGCCTCCATTCATTCCTACCGTCGTTACTGGGATACCCACATTCTTCTGTATAATTGCGCCCAAGGAAGTGACGAATAACACTCCCTGTCCCGAGATCTTGTACACGAACAGTCCCTCACCGGAAAACATAGCCTTACCCAAGCCCTGGCTCTTGTAGTCCTTGTTGACACCCTGGGTACAGGCCAGGAATGCATCTCGCCCTACAGACCACGTCTGCTGGCCATCGAGGCGGATCGGAACAATATCACCCAATGCGGCAGGAGCAAGAAGAAGCTCGCCAGGTCCGGTGTACGTTGATTGCGACATTTCGCCACCAGCGATGAGTTTCTTGAACGAGAACTTGACCTGACCTTTCAGCGTGACGGTGGGGGCCATTGCGACCATTGCGCCTACATCTGTCAGCAAGCCCACTGGAGAGAAGAATCGTCGGACGAACCGGGCTTGGCAGTGATAGGACATCCATGTGCGAGCTGTAACGTAAGGAGCGTGTTTGTATCTCTATGATCGATGCGATAATTCCCTCCATTGAAGCTCCCCACAGTATCCGTAACCATATTCGTGCTAGTAGCCGGCGCAGGTTGCGGCGTCGGCGGAACTCCCTGGCGGTTGGGATCAAACGCAGTCTGTGCAACCGGTGGAGCGTGCGCGCCGGGACCTTGAGCTGGCGGGGGATACGACCCCTGCGGGGGCGGAGGGAAGTATCCTTGTTGACCTGGTGATTGTGGTTGGGGAGGAGGCGGGTATTGCTGTTGCTGGCCGTATTGCGCCTTTTCCGGCGGAGCTAGAGGGGTGTTGGTATGAAGCTGCAAAAGGGAGAGGCGGAGGAGAGCATACGAGGATAGTAGCCTCCTTGCGGTTGAGGCGGGGGAGTACCTTGGAAGCCGGACATTTTTGTTGATTATTTCCTACGAGCTGTGTGGTGGTGGTGAGGTTAGCATTCTGGTACAAAGCATTGACGGCGTTCTGCGATGTTTGCCGTGGGCGGTATGAGTAATACCAACTACTCGCAGCAGGGCTGATGCGAGGGCTGGGTAGGAAAGAGATGGACTCACAAAGAACTGCACAGTAAGAGTCGCGATGGGGAATAAGGCGTTGAGCTTAGGCGAGGATGAGAACAGTGAAGAGAGGACAAAGTTGGACAGCGGAGGGGGGCGTTAGATATGGCTCATCTATGGCCCTGTACGACGTGTCACTGCCTACCCCACCAGCTCCGGCGGCTGAGCTCCACCTTTCCATTCTGCAGTTGTAGGGCAGAGTCGCCAGCGCTACACGAAACACCCCGTGCTGTTTTTAGCCGCAAATGGGATCGGGCGACTGCGTAGTGCAATCAGATAAGATAAGATAATTAGACCTCCAACGAATCGCATTGGTCGTCCTGTAGTTACGGAGGATGTGCATCTGCTTGGGGCTTAGAAACAAGCTTCGACCATTTGAGGAAAAACAAGCGGTCAAATACGATCACGAATAAAATACGACAGGCCAGCCCAGAGTTGACAGGAGTCTTTCGGAGATGAAGGGATGCAGTTGCCAGGGCTGTTCAATTCCTCTCCGCCAACGCCCCAACTTGAGGTCGCCCAATGTTGGCCACACAGAAACAGACGTGTTTCGTTTCAAAGCCACCTCTTCGGATGCCGCTCTGACATTGATTGAGATGCGCACAGGGATTGAGCTTATTCTCCACGTGGCGATTAAGCGAGAACTTGGCAGCTCTTCTAGACACCCTTTATCACACTGCCCAGGAACATCCACTGGCGAATCCTCAGGCCAGACCAACTTCCATTGCACTCACCAGCTCCACTCGTCTCACGGTACACCACATGTATAAGTATTGGAAGATAGACGCCCCTTCATTACCTTCCCCGCTTCCTATCTCACCTTTTTCATCTACAACCCCTCCGAACAGCAAGTTATATACGCCATCAACAGTAACAGAACCGCCCACAGAACGAAAGCACACACGCCCAACAGAAACAATAACGCACAGACCAGATCGTAAATCAAGAGAACCACCCAAAACGTAAGAAAAGAAAACTAGGGCTATATATACTACAACCGATCCAGTCTATACAAACAAACCCAAAGGAAAGGGTCAAAACAACCCTCGATGAAAAAAAGGGGGGGTTCAAGGTCATGATACAACCCCCCAGATGCATGATACAAAACCAAATGGCTGATGCTATGCCAAAAGGAAAATACCGGTAATGTGGTCATCAAACAGAGAGAAAAAAAGCCCAGATCAATATAATCCCAGGAACCGCCTCCGCTGAATGCTGAACTGCCTTCGGAGTAGGGACAGGTTAATACTCCAACTCCCCTGCGCCGGGCCACCCCACTGCACCTGGCCCTGCACCCTGATCGACGCCTCTCGAAACATGTCCACCATGCCGCTTCTTGCCACTCTTCCATCCGCCGGTGCCACCACCACCACTGCTACCGGCGCTGGCAGAGGCATCATGAGAGAATCGGCAACTGTCACCATGCTTACAGTTCCCCTTTTGAAAGAACAAACACAACACGCCGCTCTTAGCATCCGCTTGTTTTTGTTTCTTTTCCTTCTGTAAATAATAGATGTTAGCAACGATGTGCCGAATGAGAGACGATCATGAATGATGGAAAGCCGGGACTTGTACACGAAGAATTGGGGATGGGAGCGGTGAATGTGGTAAGGATCTGGGTTGGGTGCGGTAAACAAACGCGGGCCAAGGCTTTTTGCGTTGTTCGTGGCAATTGTGGGTTGGGGTGGGTGCTTAATGGAATGGGTACATCCTGATGCGATGCCTTCCCCTTTCCGTCCGCTGGCCAGATATTCAACTCAGCGTCGGTTTCCATGATTGAACACGTGGGGTGCTCGTTTTTATCCCCATCATTCTTGTAACGAGCAGGCAACATGATTATGCAGTGAGAAAATACCCAGATCGGCATTAGCGTGCAATATTCATTGTCGCCAGTATTTGAAACCACTGCCCTCCAACGTAGCAAATGGACTATTGCAGACAAAAGACCCGCAAGATCAAGCGCGTAAAGTAAAAGATATACGTGTATATGTGGAATGTGGCAAGTCCGGGCAAGGGTGTGTAAATCGTCTAATTATGGTAATACTAGTAGTATCGACTCACCTTCTTCGCATGTTTGTTTGCCCATTTACCACCTCCACTGCCAGCATTACCGCCTGCTCCACTTGCTGCTGGAGTCTCTTTGTTGTTATCATTGTCGCTCCAACCAACGGCATCTCTCAGTTCCCTACGGACATCTCGAGCACCGTTTCTATCATCTCTCTGGTCCACAAAGCTTGTCTGGGTATCGTAGCTTCCATTCCAGGCCCTGGGAGCAGTGGGCGGCTGCTGTTGCTGCTGCTGTTGCTGTGAGGGCATGATTCCTGGAAAACCTTGGGTTTGAGCAGGAAATCCGGCTTGAGGGTTAGCGGTTGCCATACCACTTGTCAACCTTGCAAGGAGATCAGCCACAGCTGCAGCGGGATTTTGTCCAGCTTGGGGCTGCATCAAGTTCTGTAAAAAGTTGGGTTGCATCTGCTGCTGTGGTTGCTGCATCTGTGGTGGCTGTTGTTGACTGCTCATTGCTGAGAGCAATGATGTCAAATCTAGCTGTGGAGGCTGAGGTGCTGCTAGATGTGGTTGTTGCTGCTGCACCTGTCCAATTGCTTGAAGTGTCGAAAGAATATCTTGGGCTGGGTTTGCTTGAGGTTGAGGTTGCTGATGTTGAAGCTGCGGCTGTTGAATTGCCGAAAGAAGCGAAGACAAGTCCGTAGTTTGTGGCATTGCAGTCTGCGATATAGGTAATGCGGGTACAATTGGCATTCCAAGACGTACTTTTACTTCGTCGGGGAGTGGTATTTCGGTGGGCTCCTCAGGTTTAGCATCTGCAGTTTCATCTGGTTCCTTTGGCGACGCGGGTATATCTCTAGGCGAGTTATAGAAGGCAGCTAGGGTAACAAGCTCACGCTGTGCTTGAGTCTTTGCTTCCTCACTTTCGACCACCGTAAGGCCGCCACGTTTTTCTGGGTTCTCCTTGGCATCCGACTTCTTCCTGTATAGAACATCAAAGTCCACAGCTAGAATAGCGAATTAGCACCATCGGCGAGGCATAACGTCCGGGGTTGGTTGGGTCACCCACGTTTCGGTTGGTACCATTCCATTAAATCTTCTTCCTCTTCAATGAAGTTCCGGTTTTTGAGTGCTTCTCCTTCTCCGGTGGCATCTCCCCAGCCGTGCTCCGCCATACCACTTCCGCCGCCGTAGTATTCACCTTCAGGCTCCTGCCATTCGAAAATCTGCACCTTGACTAAATCATCGCCTGTCTTCCATTTGACTGTCTTTTTCTTCTTCTTTTTGTCTTCGTCGCTTGTCCGAGCAGCATCAGCAGCTTTGTTAGCAGCATCCTTCTTCTCGCGGTCTTGTTCTTTCTGTCTTTGCTGAAGTTGAGCAAAAATACTCGTGAAAGAGGTGGTAGGAGCTGAAGGTGTTTGTTGTGTGGATGTCTTCTTTTCAGGTACCCTGTCACGTGATTGAAGTCAGCCGCAGAAATTCAAACACCCACGTCTTTCAACTGGCAACGAAAAATAACCCAATGAACTCAGGGAACACAAACTTCGACTGTGCCTTTGCAGGCTCTGCGCTCTTTCCCAAGGTTTTGAAAAACCCAGAGCTTGCAGGTGGCTTTGGTTTTGCAGTGGCCGTAGCGGTCGTGCCTGATGATGCTGGGCCAGTGGATACTCCCGCACTTGAGGGTATAGGCTTCTTGTCACCAGCGCTGGAAGACGATGTAGATGATGTTCCATTTTTTGCAGGCACAGAGGGCCCCGCAGATTTAGGAATATTGGGATTTGATACTGAACTCCGCACATCGCCAAGAGACACCTTCTTCGAGGCACTTGCTGTCGTCCCCTTCCCAACCTCTTCGATGGTCCTTTTGACACCAGTATTAAGACTACTACTCGATTCTTTCTTAACCACTCCTGAAGTAACGGCCTTCTGTTTGTCCGTATTAGCACTGCGAACCTTTTTCGCCTCTCGCTCTTTACGGGCCCTTTCTTTCTCGAGGTGTTGGAAACGAGTCATAATCTGGTTAGCAAATTCTCGCGATTTATCAAGTTCCGATTTTCTGTGAATAGCATTGAGCACTTTATCCCACTGTTGTTTCTCATACATCTCCAACGGCAGCCGGATCTGAGAAAGAAGCTACACGACCTTGATTAGTTGTTTTTATTTGTAACGCTGTTGTTGAACCTCGGATAACAACAAACTTACTTTCAACATCTTGGGGATCATTGGACTCTTCTTGTCTTTATTGTGCTCAGCGACGACCCACTTACGCAGCCGCATGGTAAACTGCAGAATTTTGCCCATGTATACAAGTGTTTCGTCATCTGCAACCTTCAGAATTGTGCTAACAGCAATCGCTATCAAGTCAGACTGTTCTGCAGTAACATCCGCAATAATTCCCCACGCTTTTGCGGCAATATCACTCGCTTCTTCATCGTCATCATCAGTGTCAAGACACTCCTGAAGAAGATACTTCAGTTTTGCAAGCGGTTCGACTGGTACCTTGCTCTTTGGAGCAGGAGGCGGCTTCGACACGGATTTCGATGCACCAGGGGTAGTTGAAGGAGATGCCGCCGCGGCTGGTGAAGGTACAGAAGCTGGCGTCGAGAGTCTTGGTTTTTTATTCGGAACTGCTGCAGACGTGGCTGGTTCTCCTAGGTAACCCAAGGCCTCGATTGCCTCTGATCAAAATTAGTAGTTGTCACCACAACGTATCAGAGGAACTGAGAACAAACCAAATGCATCTTGGAATTCGTCGCAGTAGTGGAGACTGACATGAGGGCAGCCGTTGATCATGGTGAAGGCAGTTGCAACTCCCGAGCTCGGTTGAAGAGGAGCTGCGAAATCTACAAACTGGCCGGTCTGTTTTACTTGCGGGTAGGTATTTAGGGTAGAAGCGGGGCGTTCATTGTCGTCAAGCGGTCTGGCATTGGTAAAATTATTCGAAATCTGGGCAGGCGAAATCGTACTTTCGTGTTGTGTGAATCCGGTCGGGTCGCCAAGGGATGAAGGCCACCCGTTCGTGCTTAACTGACCAGAAAATGGTTGTAGGTGTGAACTCGCAGGGTCCGGGAAGGTGTGGTGTTCGGGTAGGGTGGTCGATGTGTTGAAATGTTGTGGTTGGTAACTTTGCGTTGTCAGCTGATGGTGCTGCTGGTGTTGCTGCTGCCAGTTAAGTTCAGGGCTGAAAATATCGTTGCGGAATTGAGACGATTGTAATGCGGCAAGGTCGCCATTACCGTAGAGGAACTGGTTGTTATGGTGATGACTCGATGGTTGGTGATGGGCTGGTGCGTACAAGTTGTTGACAAGCGACGATGACGAAGTGACTGGGAGATGATGTTCCGAGCCACCCACAGCCGAGCGCAATTGCGCCGAACCCCCAAGGCCCGACATAAAGGAAGTAAAGAAAGGAAAGCAGAAGAGTAATTTTATCTTCTTCAACAGTACAGACTTCGCCCTTCTCCCTCCCTATCCTACCGTACAGCAAACTGCGGCTGCTTCACTCTTCTCTGTTTCTGTTGGGGCAGACGCGAGAAAACTTTGAAGTTTCCAACGGATCACGTCTCTCTGTCGATGCCCAGAAATTTTCAGTAGTCAAAAGCAACTGCGTACTGGTGCTAACAGCTCTCAAGTAGTTGGATCTGCAATAGCAGTCAGAGCAAAGCAGAACACAGGCGAGATGAAGGCCAAACCACCAAACCACGCTAACGCCGAAAAGAAAGAACGGTGGCGGGTTAGGGGAGAAAAAGGAAGGAAGAGTCTGTGCGACCGTAGAGCAGTCGTGTGAGTGCTTTGTAAGCTTGGTAGGGTTTTGGAAAAAAAAAGGAAGTAGTGTGGACCGTTTCGGCTGTATTAGCGGTCTTTTTGTGTCTGAACCGCAGCGGTTACTGGGTCTCTCGCTCTTTGTCGGTGTGGCGATAGAATGGACCCAGCAGTTGAACCTAGGCACCCCAGTTTTCCAGTTGTTCACCCTTCCTGCCTGCTCTTGTGCTTCTGCTTCTGCTTAAGACGTGTGTCTGTACTGGTTACTGTGCCTCGAAAGCGCGAGCTTGATGTTGACTCCCGCGATGAGAATTGCTTTGGCGTAGAAAAAATGTGCTTGTGATGATCAAGAAAGTAGGGGAAAGAGAAGATAGATGAATAGAAAGTACGCTGAATGCAAGTCTCGGTTGATCCCCCAAACTTTTCTCTTTCTCTCCAAAGCAACAGTAGGGTCATGCAAATCACGCCGGGAGAACTCAAAAAGCTCTTACAAAAAAGACCGTAAAGCAAAGTGGGGAATTTGGGATAAGTGGCGTTGCTCTGCTCTTAACACCCGATTTCTGCTTACCCCTTAGGAATTTGGCTGTAGCCCACTGTATGTAGCGGACAAACCCCAGCACTGAGTTGATGAAGATAAGAAGATGGTGAGGCTGCGGAGATGTTGCAGGAAAAGTAGAGTACGAGTAGGTGAGGATGTGAGGGAAGGAAAGGGGTGGAAATGTCTGACGACGGCAGCGACAACAACTGAGGGGACTGACTGGTGTGAACGTACAAAGTCAAAGCGCCCCAGGGCTTGGCGTGGGCGCAATCAAATGAACAAGCTTAATAAACGCTACCGGACACACAAGTGGCCTCTACTGTACCCATCATCAGAGCTGTAGGCTGTTGGCACAGAAAGAACCATCGAGAAGCTCTTGCCTGTTAACTGCCTAGCCATCATGTCAACTCAGCGTCAGAGTCTGCGAGATCGTCAAGTTGGTAGGTGTGTACTCTTCCCACCGTTTCTGATCAAGCCCAGACCTGCTGACCAGGTCTCCAAGCGTCCATCGAGAAGATAATAAACCTCAATCACGAACAACCTAAGCCAGAGCCCGATGCCAATGGCCTAGTTCCCGCATCTAATCCTCTTCTTAACGAAGATGGTGAACCAATATGGAAGGTATTAGTTTTCGACAACCTGGGACGGGACGTGATATCGTCGGTGCTTCGAGTTCAAGACCTCCGTAACTTCGGCGTCACCATCCACCTGAACCTTCATGCGCCTCGTCATCCAATTCCCGATGTTCCCGTGGTTTACCTTGTCGAACCCACGTCCGAGAACATCAATGCGATATCTACCGACCTATCCAAAAACCTGTACGAAACTGCTTATGTCAACTTCCTGACATCGGTTCCTCGTCCACTGTTGGAAGACTTTGCGGCTTTGACGGCTCAAAACAATACATCAGAAAAAATCGCACAGGTTTATGATCAGTATCTTAACTTTGTGGTTTCGGAGCCAGATCTATTTAGTTTACACCTTAAAGATGTCTACTATACTCTGAACTCTGCACAAGCTGCGGACAGCGCCATGGAACATACCATCGACAAAGTTGTGAGCGGCTTGTTCTCCGTGACTGTGACCATGGGTTAGAACTTCATTGGCCTGAGGTGTAGCGTTTGCTAACGTCGGTTCAGGATCAATCCCCATCATTAGGTGCCCTAAAGGCAATGCGGCAGAGATAATAGCACAAAAGCTCGATCGAAAACTGCGCGATCATGTTGTCAATTCCCGCGACAATAACCTTTTCACTGCGCGTTCCTCGTTCTCTGCTAGCTCGCAAACTCGACCAGTCTTAATTATCCTCGACCGTAATATTGACCTCGTGCCTATGCTCTCACATTCGTGGACCTATCAGGCGCTTGTCCATGATGTTTTGGGCATGCGATTGAATCGCATCACGGTAGAGACTGTAGAAGATGGAGGAAAGGTCAGCAAAAGGAGCTATGATTTGAACTCGAATGATTTCTTTTGGGCAAGGAACGCAGGGGTTCCATTCCCGCAAGTAGCGGAAGATATTGATGCAGAGTTGACGAAATATAAAGATGATGTTGCAGAAATTACTAGCAAGACCGGTGCAAGCTCTTTAGAGGATCTGCAGAAGTTTGTTCTCCAAACAGATTCGAATTTTGTGACCAGTATTAATCTGATGTAGTGACGCTGGAACATCGGCACAACATCTTAAAGCTGCAATAACACAGCTACCAGAGCTGCGTGATCGAAAAGCAATCCTGGACATGCACATGAACATTGCTACAGCACTTTTGAAAGGAATCAAGGAACGTCAACTTGACAACTTTTATCAAATGGAGGAGAGCATTACTAGGCAGACTAAGGTACAAATTTTGGAAGCCATCAACGATCCAGAAAAGAAGAATGCCACGGATAAAATGAGAGTATTTATTATATGGTAGGATCGTCGATACTCATCCTTTCTTACTTATTCTTATACAGGTCTAGGTATCTGAGCTCGGAGAACGACCCCAGCAAGGTTGATATGGCTGAATATGAGACTGCATTAAAGAATGCTGGTTGTGATCTAGCACCATTGACATACGTAAAGAAGTAAACCCCCTGATATCACTCGGAATAGTTCATGATAATTAACTTGCATGCCAGGGTGCGCGAGATCACCAGAATGACGATGATGGCATCAGCGCCTTCGCAACAGCCCACAGCACAAACAACGCCGAGCGATTTATTTAGAGGATTTAGCTCAATCAGCAATAGGGTATGGGATTCAAAACTCTTTAGTATGTGCAAATATACTGACCTCTCTACAGCTCACCGACAGACTCAAGGATGCAGGTGCGCTCGGCGGTGGTTTCGAAAACTTAATCTCCGGAGTCAAGAATTTCCTTCCCGTGAACAAAGACCTGACGATAACCCAAATCGTTGAATCGCTGATGGACCCCACATCTTCATCTACGTCGGCACTTGCCAAAACGGAGAACTATCTGTTCTTTGACCCTCGTTCATCATCTGCCCGAGGTACCACCGGAAATCCTACCGGCGCCGCTAGACTCGGCCCCGACGGACGGCCGATTACTGGTGGACCCACCTTTGGACAGAGACGGCAGGGTTTCGCAGAAGCTGTAGTGTTCACTGTGGGTGGTGGTAATATGGAAGAGTACGGAAATTTGCAAGAATGGAGTCGAAAGGTCAGCCAGAGTGGCGCAGGAGTCAAGCGGAAGGTGGTCTATGGCAGTACGGAACTAGTCAATGCCGAGTCGTTTGTTAATGGCGATCTGAAGAGGTTGGGTGAGGAAGGTTAATTGGAGTACTGTGTGTGTGATATGTGTGGGGGGGATTAGGGATGCTAGCATGAGCATAGGCTGAACGACAGAATATAAACTTCCTTTTCTCGTTGCTTTTTGATCATGAAGGTTAAGATGATGACGCGATTATATTGCGGTGTAAACTAACGAGTCTGTAGCCGTTTTGGAACATGTAGCGTACACCAAAACCTGGCCTACAAATCAAAAACACAATTGGAGTTTTATACTGTGAATAATCTTTCCTTATCGTGATCGCTCACTAGAATTGGATCCTCTCGAGAGTTCACGAAGAGTCTGGGTTATTACGCATATTCAGCCCTGCTCAAGACCCAGCGCTTAATACTATTATACAAATATTAATAGGGCGAGCGAACTTAGACTGCAATTTAGTTCGCAAGTATAATAATTTAGAGGGTACGAAGTGTATCCCGGAGAATTCTAGAACTACTTAATGGTTCCTCCTTCATAGCATTGACTGGACAGTCCCAGGACCCGGTTTCTTGTAGCTACCAAAGGCCAAAAATGTTAGGCATTTACTCCTCAGATTGAGTCTAGTTAGTTGCTTTTACAACAGCAAAGCAAAAGCTACGAAAAACGGTCACGGCTCGTGGCTCGTTATTCTTTCCTGAGGAGTGCTGTATCTGAAACCAAGAAGCAGCATTATCCGCAGAGAAACAACTCTCAAGATGAAACAGGTACCTCAACGTCAATGTATTGAATCGTTGGAAGGTTCTGCTCAGTGGCTGGCTTTGTTTACTTCAAGCAGAGCCTCACTCGCCTAAACGGAAGGTTCCGTCTTCAACCTTCACCACAACCATACCCACTAGTAAATCACTAACAATGCCTCACCTCCTACTCCCCGGGGACGTCGTCATAGATCTCCCTACGCCGCAGAAAGCCAATGCAACACTCAAACTGGGCCCTGGGCTCACCTATACCCCACCATCCACAATCACAGCACACAAAGCCGGAGAACTCATCGTTGACGCGCGCAAGCATGCGCTCTGGATAGAATCCAACTCTCGCCGTGTGGGATCTTCTCCCTTCTAATACGTGGATTCGCGAAGCTGATATGCAGCACTGCTAGTACACCCCAGCACCACAAGACGCAGTAGTAGCGACAATCCTTCGCTCCTCGGGCGACGCTTATATCTGCGCCATCCCATCGTCCTCCTCCCCCGCGCCGTCGAGCATCCAGGCAACTCTCCCGCATCTTGCGTTCCCAAATGCAACGAAAAAGACAAGACCAGTGCTGCATCCCGGCGCCACTGTCTACGCGCGTATATCACTAGCGAATAAACATATGGACCCTGAACTAGAGTGTTTCGACGCCGAGACGGGGAAGAGTGCTGGGTTTGGCGAGCTGAAGGGAGGAATGATTTTCTCTGTGAGCCTAGGGTTAGCCAGGAGGTTGTTGGGGGATGGTAAGAAGATGGGACAGATTGCGAAGAGAGCCGGAGAGACTTGGGAGGGTGGGAATGGAGCCGAGGTCCTGGAAGAGCTTGGGAGAACTATTGCGTTCGAGTGCGCGGTGGGGAGGAACGGGATTGTTTGGGTGGATTCGGGAAATGTGGCAACGACTTTGATGATAGCCAGGTGTGTGCAGGATAGTGAGGGATGCACTGCGGAAGAGGTGAAGGAAATAGTGAGGAAGGAGTTGAAGAAAATCTAGGTGACTGAGGACGGTGCGGGCGAAGACAAGTTTGTATGATATCATTCGGAATTGGAATGGCTTCCTTGAGGCATCAATACCTTTTCTTTTTTGTTTCTCTTTAATAAATGATGATCAGAGTGAAGTGACGGATGTCATGTGTAGTGGATGATGGGCTGTGAATCTAGCTAATACGACCCGCCTTTATCTCCTTCGGAACACTCTCCCTCCACCTCACACACACCAAAGGACTCTGCAACTCTTCCTGCTACTCTGGCCCTACCATTAAGTGCGGTATAAGTCAACCCACAGCTCTTTACATCTAACTTTAACCATGGCACCGCACCCGTACAACAAGAAACTCTCCTGTCGACGGGAGAGGAGGGCCTGTTACAGTGTTCTAAGCCTTCTATTTCTCCTCTCCGCCGGTATGATTGGAATCTCTTTCCTTCCAAATCTTCAAGGAACCACCACACGTGTCTACCTCTGGATACTCTCTTGCTCGCTTTTTATCATCTCGTCGACAGTGGTATTGTTCCTGCTCAGCTTTTGCAACAGTTGCCGCGGGTGTCATATTGAAAGTAGTGAAGTGGTGCTTGCAAAGATGGAAGACATTATCAATGAGAAGGAGAAATCAATCTCTCCTACTTCGAGCACGTTTACACCAACCTAACCCTTATTCTGTGGCTTTCGGCTAACTGTTCGCTTCTCGTGTAGCTATAACCCCTCGAGAAGTCCCGGATCTAAAGCAGTTCAGAGTCGGACCTATACCGGAGAGACATTCGCAGGATACAGAAGAGGACCATTCACACGAACAAGCTCTATCCAGTATCGATGAGGAGAGCATTCAAGGTAAGGGTGAGATTGCTGGTGGCATCCCCTGCTGCTATCACACAAATCCTTAAGTACCAGCAGCTAATTGTAATTTGAGAAGCCGTACCGGCTATTATGCCTCCTCCTCCAATTGCGTCCTTGGATTCTGAAAGAAAGGAATCCGTTACACATGTTGAGACATCGTCTCCACACAATCTAGTGGATGATCTCTATGTGGCCCCTCGTATTGCAAATGGTGCGGTCTCTAGTGCTGTCTCTAGGGACCAAAGAGTTTGGGATTTTGAGAGAGACTGGACAGCGTGAAGCAATGGACCGATCCTAGTGAAAATGACATTACGAAGCCTAAAGAATTGGATCGAATGGAAGGGCAGGAGGGAGAGAATGCCAAACAATATTTCTGAGTTGGTGTGGCTACGAGTGGTGCCTTATGGCATGCAGTTTTTCTATGACTCTTGAATCAGAATGTTGCCATGAAGTCAAGTTTTATTGTATTGAGTGGCATTGTGTATATCTCCTGGGGGTTGAAGGAACACTGGCTACTGATTTTTATTGCCCGCTACTGGGAGACGAGTGTGAAGTGGAGGGCTGCGTGGTGAGTTATGGAGCTTATCTGCTGCTTTGTACAACAATGTTATGTACGAGACGGCTCAAAAGACTCGTCGCCGTTATCCAGCCTGTATTTTAACCTCAATCTTGAAGCATAGCGCATGCACCAGCACCCTACTCTGCTTATCTGGTCGGAAAGTTCGCAGATAACGTATTCAAAAGACTAGGGGTAGTATTGCACACGAGATGAGCTTGCTCGAGACTCCATCTCGGGACTAGAGTTGAGACTAACAAGACTGGAGGTGGCTATAAACAATACTACTCGGGTCCCTCCGCCGGGATCGTCCTGAGAAGGCTCGAGTTGTGAGTAATGACGTGTGATCCGAGTCCCAAAGTAACTGGCGGATGAAAATTTGCGTTCCACCCCTCCATCCTCACCTTCGCTAGCTATGAGCTCTATGGGCATGGCTAAACCATTGACTTAACAAGAAGCCACCTCTTTACTAGCTTAGTAGCTAAGCAAACACCACCAAATGCAGGTTCGAAACCTACTGTGTTCAATAGATGTTATAAACACCAAGGCTCCAGACTGGAAACCTGCAGCTGTCGCGTTTTGCTGGTTTTGTATGGAGTTTCGAACGTACCTAGGTATTATCGATTAATTTGTGATGGTCATATCAAACCCTAATCCTAATGCCTGTAAACCTCCTCACAGCGATAAATTCAAAGCAAATATTTCGTAAATGCGTCGGCAGAGACGCGGGCATAGCCCCTTCCGCACAATCCTCCGCTCCAAGTACGCTAGTCATGAATCAAAAGGAGACTAACCCTCTCTGATAAAAACTACTGGAATTGGAGATCACTTTGAGATTCCTGGTTCGAATCTTTAGTTACTTGCATGTTTTTGTTTTAAACGCCAGGCGTACGTAATTCTCTGTTATGTTAATAGAGTAGATTGCTGTAGAGTACTTAGCTAACTCTTTGTATAGAGTGGGAATGGCCCATAATTGAATGTCTTGAATGCCTTGAGAGCCAGTTTCTGATGCATTTCCACCCTTGCCACCGTTCTGGATATAGACACATTTTTTGGATCCGTAGTTAACAAAAGGCCTAGTGAACGCGATCGAACGTAATAATCGGTGTCTTCAAATGTACTGTGAAGCAAGGTAGCTATGCCATAGAGTAGTATGATTGGTCGTAGCGTAAGCCGATTCCCTACAGGTTATTAATGATTACTGGCTGGCATAGAGGTGAAGGCAATATTTATAAATTCGGATGTACTCTAGTGCTAGTAATGTTTGTTATGGGTTAACTTCGAAACAGGCCCTCGTGCCCGTTTTCGGACGACCCTGTGAGTCAATTTTGATCTCTCTCAACTGGTTTTTGCCAGTGCCCTACCCTAATCCAATGCCTGTGGTCATTGCCATCCAATCTTTATCAAGCAGACCTAAGAACAGTGAATTTTCCCGCTAGGTCTGAGTTACTCCTTTCTCCATATCCGATGGAATATAGGTCCAGCGGCAAAGGTTACGTGTTTTCTCCTCCTCGAAAAAAGCACAGCCTCCGTCTTCTCTTCGAAAGTGACTGCGGTCGTCCTGGTCCACTGCAAGCTCCGCCTCGCGCAGTTATTCAGTCTTCTCGTTACCTGTCCGACGTCTTCTCCTCTTACTATCCAGGCAACGTCATCAATGAATGAGTCCTAACGTTTTTGGAAATTCTTCTACCATTTTCGCAAGGTTCGCTATGTATATCACAAAAAATATTGGTGATACTGGCGACCTTTGCGGGAAACCGGTTTCGACCCTGATGGCCTCTCCAGGTTTTCCGTCCATAATAATCTAAACTTTCTGACCTTGCATGAAGCTCATACCCATCCTATCCAGCCCTCATCTAGTCCCATCTCCCTCATCTCCCCCCTTAGACATGCCTCCTTAACTGTTAGGAAAACCCCCTTGACATCCACCATTAAAACCCCCGCTATTTCTCCCTTTCCTTCGCGACCTCCGCCATCGAGACCGCCGGCTCTTCGTCATCCTTCCTCCATACTGTCCTTTGTGGAGAAGATACCGTCGCTAGCATAGTCATTGATCTCGTTAGCAATCCTTTTCTCGACCAGCTTCCCCAAGGTGTTTAGCAGCGATATGATAACTATGACTCTGTAGCTCTTGGCCCTATCGAAGCTCGCTGTAGTTAACTATAAGCGAAGTTGCACCCTGTGACTAAATCGCATATGGGGCTTAAGCTTGTGTGTTAGAACATCGTCTGCTCACCGTCATGGACGAATCTGGCGTGAGAAGTACTATACAAAAGACAGTAATGTACTGTGGCGCAGCCATGTCTTGGCGGGGATGTAGATGTTTTAGAATGATCATGTTCATCTCTCTCAGCCTTTTGCTTGCACGGTCCAGACGAGTGAAGAAAGTGAGCGGACGCTTGGCATTTTCGCGAATCACGGGCAACGTTTGAAAGCCGATTCCTCAACACAACACAGGTCAATTTGATTAAGAATGGAATTACAAGTAGTATACATATGTAAGAAGCTCTACCATGGTGTAGGACCACCATTGCTGCAAAGCCGGGTACAGACCCTCCTAGGCATGCCATCTATCCTCTAGTGAATATGTTCTTATGGCAACTCTTCCCACAACTGCTGCACAATAATAACAATTTGCTCACAGCCATGAGGTCATTGTTTAGGGCCCCGCATTACTTTTCTGAAGTGTGCTTTCCACACAGACCATACATTGATGATTGCACCCTCCTTGTACCAGTCATTGACAATGTGTTGAATGGCAGTTTAGCCCATTCCAATTTTCTATTGCATTTCACAAAAGGAATGTCCTTCAGACTTTAGCTGAGTAACCCAAGTGGATTGTTTGTGTTGACTCCCTTCTCCTGCCGTCAGGGTGGCTAGGCATGACTATGTGTGGAGTTGGAACGTGTCGGGGCACGATGTGAAACTAGCGCGGGTTCGCTCACTTTCTTCACTCGTCTGGGTCCCACAGCACGCCTTTTCTCAAACATCAGCGAATTGACTATTAGTTACATTATGGCTAATAAACCTTCATAGATGTTCATAGTCAGCTTTTAACTACTTAAGTAGGTAGGAACTTAAATTGAGCGAATGACAAAATGCTCCCGCTTTTAACGGTTATTCAGTAGGTCCTCTGGCCTCTTTAGACTAGTTAGCTGCACCATCTGCGTAGTCGGATTTGAATTCCTAATTCTGGTCTTGGCAGTGCAATGACGGATAGCCAATGATAATCTTTACTTACATACCTTCACGCACTATCACCTATCACTCGCCCGCATGTATCAACCGTTTGAACTAATTAGACCTACGGAAGATATATTTGGGCTTAAATATTTACAGGTATAAAGGTCTCTTTATACCAACAAGCAGTCCGAGACTAAGAGACCTAGGTTCTTCCCGAGAATCAAAGGAAGCAAGCTCAAGATAGTGAACACCAGAACATCTAGCGAGATAAGAATCTAATCATTAAGTTTTAGAACCCATTATTCTATGCTCATTACTGCTATCTTTTCCTACTTAGTCTTCGGTGACGTCACCAAACAGGAATCTATTCGCGATATTCACTATGATACCGATGAAGATAAAGGTGCACCTTTATATCCCACGAACTGGAAAGAATGCCACCCGCTGTTCTTACAAACGTTTTGAGAAGTCTGACCGACGAACGTTCCTCCCAGGGCCCTAATAATCAAGCATTCACCTCCGCACTTCCCAAGAATACGAACCTTTATGAGGCTCTCCCCAACCAGGCGAAGCCACTTATCGACAATTTTATTCCCATTGAGGAACTGAAGCAAAGGCGACTCCCAATCAACAATGTTAACAGACAAGGGACGTGATAGATTCCCTGGAGTCAGAGATTATGAACAGGGAGGTCGAGATTATCATCCTCGGAGAAAAGATTAAACTGTGGGATGAGATTAGCAAGATTAACAAGGGGTGTTAATCGGGAAATGATAGCTTAAGGTTTATGATTGTTTTCTTTGTTACTATTTAACATGGAACCCTTGTAACAGTATGCTACTCGGCTGTACAGTTGGAATCTGCGGTAAACATCACTAATACTTATAGAGCGCTATTGCCGGATCCTAGGAGTTGTTTTTAGATACTAATGAGGCAAAAAAGATACACCATAATTCCACCAGGTGAAGGGTGAGAATTTTGGGGGGTGGATGAAATGGGGCTGAGGATAGATGAGAATTCAATATAGCATAAAGAGTACCTAAGTAGGTACTATGTACGTACAGCCGAGGGACAGAGTCGTGGGATAAACCCGGTAACACCAAAACTCGACTTTTCACCAGCTCAATATTTTAATTCCCATAGATAACATTGCCCACCCCATCAGTGCATAGGTGGTGTGTTGAAAAGTCGGGGTTTTTGGTGTTACCGGGGTTGTCCCACGACTTTTGCCCCTCGACTATATTTCAAAGATGCTCAATACTAGAAAGACCGCCATGTTGCCCTCGTGTTGTACACGAGATATCATCCTCCAGGATTGACCTCCGGGATATGATCGATATTGTACTCGGTTTGAAGAATAAATAGTGCTATTCCGAGGTACTTCCAAAGTGCATATGCTATTGATACTTTGAACCGAGGAAGATAGACGGCAATGTTCAGCCGAAAAGCCCACCAAATTGCACTCGTACTACACACGGTTGGTTATTCCGGAGCTGACCCCAGGACCTGATCAACGCTGTACTATATTATATGTAAGAAAGATTACCAGCGAAACCCAACCTCGGAAACGCTTTTTTGCACACAGGAAACATAACCCTGGGGAATTATCCCGCCGGCGGATTATATCAAGAGATACATGTAAAATTCGCACGGTAGTCTAAGGATTCTACGGTTGAGATGGTTTTCGGAAGCAGCGGTATTAAAACCCGGAGGTGATGTCATGTTCAATATTTAACGACGGCGATGGCACGCAAATATACTGGGCAATTTAGAAAACAGGTAATATTCTGTACACAGGAATCGTTTTTGGTAGTTTATGGTTGAGATGATTGGTTTTGAATTTGAATTTGAAGTAGTAGTAGTAGTTGAATAGGACGTTTATGATTGGACGGTGTGGATCAAACTGCGTAGTATCAAGATCCAGTGGCATGATGTTCAATGTTAAAGACGGTTATGTCACAGAAAGATAGTAGGGATTTTAGAAAGTGGTGGTGGTATAGCTATAGTATGCTGTACACAAGGATATCTCATCCACTACACCCGTTACAATCTTGTTTCTGATGATCCATCCTCTCGGCATAATCCTTCAATATCATCGTACTTGATAGACAAGCATAAACATGAAGCAGTAAAAATTATCGGTCGAACAGCTGGGAATGCGTTAGAACTCCTAAGGGAAGAAATAACCTCTAAGTGACATTAAAAACTCAACCCAAGCATCAAGAATCCAAAATACATGCTTCTGTAACCATAAAGCCCTTCTCCCAATTCCCAACAAAATAAGATTCTTTACACCGGCTGTAATTGGGGGTGGGTGCAAATAGATACTGTACCAGCAGATAAGGTTGGGACGTCAGCAGTCAGCATAGAGTATCCATCCCACAAAAAAAGTGGTTCTGTCAGCGTCAGAATTTTGCTGTCCCATATCCAAGAATTGTCAGCAGTGAATTTCATCGGACTTGAAGATCTATTATACATGGTCTTCCTGTCGGTCCGCCCTTATATACATGCAATATGATGAATAGGGGGCAGTACCATAAGCAGTATGGCCACAGAGGCCTGAGTTCCGCTGAGCTAGATCACACATCGCCAGTCATTTTCTATCACTCTCACAGCTATCTATAATCGGAAAAACCGTCAGCAAGCAGTGTCCCATTGAAAATTTCCTGTCAGCACACGGTACCGTCTCAACCTCATCTGCGGGTACAGTAGCTGCTCGCACAAGTCGCAGTATAGTGAAACGCAGCTGCCAGTTTCACGGGAGGCCTGGCTTCAGCTGAGATACAGTACGCAACGAAGGGCACGAGAGGGGGCTTAAGTACAGTCATGGAAACAAGTGATGAGACATACAATTCAACGGACAACAGGGGCTGTTCATGATACTTTTGCGAAAACCCTAGACAAACTCGAGAGTGGCTTTTGAGAGGATTGCAAAATCGGCTCCAGAGCAACTTCCAGTAGACCTTTTGGTTCACTCTTGCACCATGCTAGGATTCCTTCGAAATGACGATCGAAAGGACCAACGAAAAGACCACTGTGGACGATCTTATTTCGGCCTCTCTCGCCTTCTCTTGTCCACGGGTGTAGAGTACGCTGTAATGAAGAAAAAAGGGAGCTCTGAAAACTCTGGCCTCAAGAATCTACCACCACAAAATTCGTGGACATGTAAAGCTTCACTTGCCCAACAGAAAACCACATATCCCTCAGACGACGCGCAGAAATCCAGAAGCACAGGGAGTCGAGTCAAAAGTGGTGAGACCAGTCCGCATTAACGATGCAATTCCCCTTTGCAATTGTATATAGCTATTCCACTTCTGGATTATCGTGCCAGGGGCTCAAATTTTGCCAACACACACGAGTAGTTAGTAGAAGCATTATACATCTAGGCCATGCTCAGCCAGTGGTAAGAACAAACGAAGTAGGGTATCCACGAACGTCCTCGCTGGTTACTTACACGTGCATATCTGTTGCCTATCTGTCTTCTGCCAGCTTGCGTGTGCCGTTTCATTTGGTGTTATGGCTATCTGGATGGTTGGCTGTTGTTGTATGTCCACGCAGGTTCGTTGTTTGCGTGCCGAACCAAACAATGGCGCAATGGCAGGGTGAGGTGGATATGTATGGCCCCTACTTTACTCCTTTCCTCTCCCTCTTCTTGCCTGACATCCAGTGCGCAGATCGTATTGGATGAATGACCGATCATGTCAGTGTAATAAAGCAAAAACAAGTCAAAGGTTGCAAATAGTCCCTGAGAAAATCTGATGCCAGCAACATTAACTCACCATATCGCATCAACACATCAATCCGTTAGCAGCCAGTTGATAGTAAGATGCAAAGCACGGCTGAAAAAAACTACGCCCAATCTCCATTCAACTCCATACATATTATCAACTCCCTTACGAAAGCTACCTGCAGCAGGACAACACCAACACCAGCTAAACTTGATTCAGGTTCTCCCGGCCTCGCAAGCAGAAAAAACAAAAAAACAAAAAACAAAAAACCCAATGGCGGGTCTGTCTCTGCTTTCCAGATCGAGCTGAAATGCAATGGAGTATTTTTTGTTTGTTCTCGTGCACCAGTTTGTATAGCTGATGGCCCGACGGAGGGGATCCAATCGCCTGTAGTCATGCGGCGGAGAAGGCGCCCTGAAATGTCTGACTCTATCTGCAGCCCAATCACCACTGTTCCTTTACAACGAACTTTATGGTCGAAGCCAGGTCTGCAGATCTACATTGGGAATTATGGAGAGGCGCCCTGACGGAACTCTCCTCATAGCCAGTGCGCTATTATTCAAGGAAAGTATAGCAATGCAGGCGCCACCGGGCCCACATATCCTTTTGTGGGTTTGATAGCGAAAAAATACCTTCAAAAGTGCATTATGCGTTGTTGAGTTACCGAGTACATAGGAAAGCGAAGTGCTTCACGATTTGCTGTTTTCCTGATGCAGGTGGAATCCACTGTTTTGGAAGTTGCCCTGAACTGCAGGACTGCTGGCCCAATCATCACTGCGCCATTACAATTGCACAACGTCCTTCACAACGACTCGGTGCTCGATTCACCGGAATCTGGTCCCAACTCTCCAGCCTAATTTCCACTGCGCTTCACGGAGCGCGAAGTGCACAATCATCCTTCACGACTCATTATTTTACTGCTCGATACCACCGTTTTCCAGCTCTGAGGGGAGGTGCCTGGTTAGCTGACTGAGTGACTCCAACTCTCCTCACAGCCAATCAAACCCACCACTGCTCATCCCAAGCCGCTGATTGGTAATGGAGTCTGGGCATACCGGTATGGGCAAATATGACCCAGTGTAGTGGAGTGTGCATGCTTTCGCATGCAGCCCTATGACCTCAGCAGGCAGATCTAATGTGGTGGCTTCTTTGGTCTTCGGTCTGGCCCATCTAGAACCGTCTTCCCATCCCTAACCCACCCCTTACTCCAATGCAATAATTCCTTCCATCTACACTCAGCGGGAGAAAGCCGACACCTAATCCTGATTCTTGTTACCAAGGTACTGGGAATGAAACAATCACATATTTGCTTGTGCGGTCCAAAAATGTGTTCACTTTCAAACTTAAGTATATTTCAATTATGCTGAATTTCCCCATCAAGGCTTGAACTTTGGCCTGAAATACACCCCATAAAATCCCAAACATATGTACTTAGATCTCGCAGGTCCCCCAGTCTCCCATAATTGTAACTCATACCCATAATACGCCAAACAGAAAACCCCGCTGCACCCCAGATTTACATGCAAAAGACACTCTCCCATACATAGAAACAAGTACAATGTCTCGCTCTTTTAGACTGCCAAAGAAATCAATTCCATAATACAACCAGTAAAACGCCATTTGAATCTCCCAAATATTTGACGCCGTCCCATGCTCCTGACGTGGAAGATCATCCCAAAAGTAAAAGGTAAAATAGACGGTAGGAAAAAAGAACTAATCACGACATCGATTCCACATATGAAATAACTTCCAGTGGTGGAAAGTCGGCATAAGAAAATGTTGAGCTGTGATCCGGCATTCCGTAGCCAGGAGGGGAAGCGGGAACGTCGTTGTATACCGGCGGGGCTTCCTCATCCCAACTAATACCAAGTCCACTTCTTCCGGTAACCTCCAGCTTGAACTGCATCCGAAGCACTCTGGCTGCACCGGTGGGCGAGACCATTCTGTTGAAACCAGGCTGGTGCTCTTCCGCAACGATCATCTCCACCACTAACACGTGCTCGACCGTCGCTCCGTTAGGACTCTGCAAGTTGCAGGCGGCATTATTCTGGATTGGAATGCCTGCAAGGACTTCCATTTCGATCTTTCCATCTGCAGTATCAAAATCCGATTTCCACCCATGCTTGACGTCACCGCATCCAACAGTGCGGGTATCCTCGTGAACTACGCCTTTTCCCTCCCCGCCCAACTTTGCGCTGTGATGCTTGCATGCTGGTGATACTGCGAGAGTGTTTTCGTCGATCCTCCAGTTGACCTTACGGAGACGCCATCGAGTAGCTTTTTCCTTAGATATAACACCATCAAGCCGGATATCAAATACGAAATCGCCGCCGGGGTATACAACTGATGGAAGTTTGATAGTTGCCGAGAGATTTGTCGGAGGGAAGACACGGACGGAATGCCGGTCTGGACCGGGCAGGATGGAGCGCTCGACAGTTATTGGTTTGCGGAAGTGAAGCTCGTCGCCATCAACACTAGTTGCAGAGGCGACCAAAAAGTAGGAAATCTTAATGAGGGTGTTGTTGGTAGTTGCAGGAAGGTGTCCGGGGAGCAAGTAACTAAAGGGATACGAAAGAACATCCTTCCCAAATCTGGTGTGAGATGTGATGAACGTCCACTTGTTGATAACCTCGACCGTCGTTGCGCAGTTTGCACAACCTCCATGAACAGGTCTTCTTGACAATGTCTCAGCTTGCAGAGTCATAGTGAAATTTTCCCATTCCTTTCCATTCTCATTCTTGATGTGCATAAGACCGGTGAGCAGTGCACCGGTAGATTCTTTATGAGTCCCGTAGAACACCAGCGGCGGTGACTCAATCTTCATGTCAATGGTAGATGATCCTATGCTCTTGACACTCGATTTAGAGCTTAGCGAGGAGTCGAAGTTGGTCTTGGGGATGAACTTGCTCCGTTTGGAGCCAGAGACGGGTTTTACCATCTCGCCGCCCTCGATGTTTGGGAGGGAGGTGAAGGAATTGGTTTTTGTCGACTTGATGTGGTACCCAATACGTCTGAAGGAAGGTAGCCTGGGTCCTGAGATGTGGGAATTGTATATTGGCATAATAATAGTCCGTCGAGTCGATAGTGGTGGTGGCTGAGGGGGAGCGGTAGGGTCGAATTGACGGAGGAGTTTTTCTGAACTGTCCGAGTTTGTTGGATGATTTCAATTGCGTTTGAGGTGGAGCCTGAATGTTTCTGAGGAAGTGTGGCTATGGCTTGCTTAAGAGATCTTCTGTCGTAGAGCTTTTGGTTGCAGATACATAATGTGGCAACCCTTTAGTCTCAAGTAAGCAGAAGTAAGGCAGAATAGTGTTGTGTGAGCTGTACGGTGGTGATGGGGAGACGAGTGATTGGAAGGACGTGGCGGATTGTTTGAGCTTATGAAGGGGTAGTTGTGTGTAGGTGGAGTGTATGGAGCAAGGCAAACCGAGCGAGAGTGAGGTGGAGTGATGTGGAGCTCGTAGCTTTTGAATTCCAAAGGTCATGCAGATGTACACCCAGCATTGTGGGTGGTGACGGAAGAACTGTGAGCATGAACCTTGTCAGGACTCAGCTAGAAGCTCTTCCAACTTTCTTTCTTAGCGCCATGCGGGCCTGCGGATTCGAGCTTGCTTTTTTTCTTTTCTTTTTCTTCGATTTTCAATGGGCAGCAGCTATTATTACCTACTAGGGCCATCGTTGCTTCGGTGCAGCATTTCATTACGTACAGGCGGCAGGAGCTTCTCTTTTTTCTCGGCGCATGATCGTACTCTTCATGTCCGCTAACTAATAAGGCGGGAACGGAGAATCAACGATGATGCATGCTGCCGACATCGGCTAACACGGCGTAGTGGTAAAGTTGTTTCGTTGTTTCGTTTTTTCATTGTTTCAGCCTCACAGCGGAGCATCCATCCAACATTGTGCTGCGTGCTCTACTCGCCAAATAGCACCCAGCTTACGGACGACCAGTCACAGTGCTCTACTACACCATCATTGCATCTCCCATCTCCCATTGCTTACTTTCTTGAGATGCGTGCACATACGATGTTGTTTGCGTGCTTGCGATTGCAAATGCCTGCTTGGCTTCGCTCGCTTGTTTCCCAATGATGCAAGCAAGGTCAACCTAGGAACGCGCATAATATCTCCCCCCTCCCTTATAGCCGTTATGCCCTTTAACGGACATCTGCTCACTAGCTTGGGCGACGTCCGGCTGTTAGGCATGCCACCACCACACCACACTTGTTGCTGGGGCAAATCTGCGCCCATCACGAGGCCATATGCCACAAGTATCTTCCTGCGTATTCTGTACGTTGCATCCGACTCAGTACTGAAACGATGTGGCACTCCGCAAACAAATAGCAAATCGTCGGTACGTAATCGTATATTTGTACCTGAACGGGGTGCGGTCACCGTATATAACTCGTGGTTAAGGCAAAAGACCAGCAGCATACGTCGTGGTACATATTCAGCACGTCCGCTGGCACTACTTCACGGTCGTCTGAACGCCTAGGTTGTACTCTACGCGCCATCGCGGTAGGGAACGTGTACCCAAGCAGCTAGATACCTTACCCCAGCTTTCTAACCCTTTCTCCTTATTTACCCCAGACTTCAGTTGTCTCAAAGAAAATTGTACCTTGCACATGACGGGCTTGATCATTGTCAATCGGCGACTCTCCCGCCAGATGATTTGGAGGTTAGGGTTGTGCCTTCCTTCCTTGAGGCTTCCTTACCCTGCCAAACCTCGCAGGTGATCTGTATTCTTGCGTAACCGCCAAGGTATTCCGTCATTACGGACGGATTTCCGCGGGCCATGGAGAAATCGTTCTAGAATTGAAAACCTATGCTATACTGGGTAAAGAGGTTTCTCCCTTGCAATTCATTTCAATGCGTCAATTACATAACAACATACACAGTGGGTTAAGCGATTCTGGCTTTCCCGCTACTTATGGTAGTCTAAAGCGGGTCCTCTTCAAAAATTTAACCACCTAGCTATGGCTATCTATCACTCGCTCGTCGTTCTCGGCGCCAGAATCCCCATCCAATAGTAATTTTCTTTGGTATGCCAACCGACCAACCTCGATGTCGATTGTCGATGCGGACACATGGGTAGAGCATGCCGAGTTATGTAAGAGTCAGGAGAGGTTGATGGGGTGCCTTGTTTGTGTGGCGAAAAATGTGGTGGAAATACCGGTACTAGTATTATGCACTACTACCAGCCAGCCTACCGGTACCCACGGCGACTTCAACGGTCCGCAGTTCGCCGTGCGCGTGGACATCTACTCAACGTATTTTCCATGACAACTTTCGTTCTTCCAAGCCAGTCTGGCCCGAGGATAATCATATAAGCCTACGGTAAAGACCTCATTCCAATTGGGAGCCTTGCAGAGTCAACAACAGCCTCAGTTTCGAGTGTTACAGGCTTAGGATTCTTCCCGTACCTGACCTCTCGGGGAACGGGGAGCTTTTATTTTGTTTTTGTTTAGTGTATCCCCACCGAAGCAAACATCCGCACCATGACGCTATGCATCACCAAAACCGTTTCATCATAGCCACATCTGCGGTTTTCTATTACTGTTACCCATGATCAGTCGCCCAGACGACCGCCCGCATATGTACCAAGTAAACTTTGCGTAGGATCGGTGGCTGGGATTGTAGTGTGTTGAATACCGTCATATGTACCATGCTTTTTGAAAAAGAAATCTATGACCATGCGAGGTGATCGTGATCAGGTAGCAGTGCAAATCGCCATGTCAATTCAATCTACAATTTCCATTCCCTCAGTAGTTATGCGGGCTACGATATTGAATCTTGTCTCGTGTCCAGCCTCCAGTGGTGTTGCTACTCGTACCTCGTTGTTCTCGTTGCCGAGCGAGCCTACGAGTGAAGGCAACGAGAGTCTGGGGACGAGACAAATTGAATCGCTGGTTGCCATATTTACAACCCACTCACGTTTCACAGGCATTGGCCGATCTGCCTCGCGATTGACAAACGTTTTTGGTTGGGCAATTGAAAAATTTGCGCTCGCGGCTTAGATCGGCGTTTAAAGGTGACAAGAACTCTTGTGTCTAGCCTGGTGACATGGCGGAGGACGTTGATCCGCCATGACTCAAGACTGGGACTTAGGTCACAACATTCTTTCCATCTCCAGCTCGCACTCGCATGGTCCGTGCGAACAGGCGGATATACATAGCCGTAAAAAACCACTACTGAGGCTAATCCAAGTCCGCGGAAAAATCTTTACAGGAGGATCTAGAACAAGATGTGTTCGTCAACTCCTTCGATGGTTGACCCCTGGTAGCCAAATACGGAGTACAGTGGGTCTGAGGCTGGCATAGGGGAATGCTATCGAGTAACAGCAATTCGTGGTAGGCGAGTACCTACGCGGCTTCGAAGGATGGGCTTTCCTGAAATTCCAGTGTCTCGATCGTGAGAATCGAGTAGCGGGCATCAAGACGCTATACCTTACGTATTTTCATCTCAACACAGAGGCATCAATCCCATACACACATACATACCACATAGCCCAGCCATCCGGGCTCACCTGCCGAAGGGGTCTTGCTTTTTCTCCTCTTCTCCCTCTGGATCTGGGGTACTCTAGTCTATCTGTCGGCAAGCTTTCCGAGTGTAGCTAGGGAGGATTGGCCTTGGCGATGACATCGTACCTAGGTACTTTCTGTTACGATGACTTCCGTATGTGGTTAGGTCCCTTCTCGTTCCGGTACCATTTCCTGTCCCGGATTTTTCGAGTGAAAAGGTATCAGAAAATGGCTACCAGGGTACCAAAACCGACTCTTGCTTACCATCATCGCCTCTTGGTAAGCTGTTCGGGCATCTCACTCCATCAACCTCATCCATCTCTTGCTATATATGGTGGGATGTAACACATTGATGCCGTGCTCTAATGAACGTGGGGTTGGTTGTGCAATGCTTGATCGAATTAATTGGTTCAAGGGTAGCGACCTCTGTTTCAGGGTATTGATACCACCAAAGCCAATCTCCGTCTTGGGACTTTACTTGGGTTGCGAACCTTCGGACTGAGGAGTCTACAGACCGTCCCTCCTCTCCAACCCGATCAACCTACCAACATAAAGGACGCACTCTCTCGAGGTAACCATTCACTATAGCCAATCCTTCTTGCTCGAACGTTTAGTATTTACTACCCATTCCCAAGAAGGAACCGTTCTAAGATACAATCAGCACCACAGAAAGCAGCAAACGGGTGAGAGGGGATTTGAGTTCAACTTCACCACAAGTTTTGCTGGCACCGAATCCAAAGAATATACAGAAGAATACTGAACGACGTGTACAAGAGACACCGCCAGGTACTGGTCAACTTGGTTAGCACAGACCAGAGATAAAGACTTACGGTAAAGTCAAAAGCCCTCTGAGACGTCTTGCAGTGGATCCTGAAAGATGCCAAGTGGGTTTCTCTTAGGCAAGAAGGTAATATCCAATCAATTTAGACGCAATCTCTTATTCTGACATGCTGGACTCATTTTAGGTTGAACCCACCTTCTATACAACTTTTCAGCCTCCATAGATACCTGTATCTCCCAATACCGGAAGGTTCATATAGATTATTAACGGCCAAAAGCTTGCATTTAGAGACCGATCGAAAGCTTTAGTCATGACTTGCATGGGACTGGACATACAGATAGTAGATGTCTTTCCTTGAATTGAAGCTTTAGAGCCTGCTTACATGAGTTAGGCATGATGAGTTACGCGTAACTTTATTACCAAGGGGAGGCTAGCGAGTATGTTCAACTTCGAAGCATAGCTTACCTATCTTCAATGTGCAGGGCGTGGAGACTCAGGAAGAACATCTTGCTTCTATTCTGTCACTGTCCTGTGCATACATGTAGTGATACCTTCCTTTCTGTATTCGAGCGAGTGTTCGATTACATTTCTGGCATTCTGTAACTTCCGTACTACAAATGGTCAGACTGGTATGGCTAGTATACATCATGAACATTCTATACTTTACGAATAATGACGAGTAGTTAGGATATCGTCCTATGTTAAATTCGAGAGCTCCATAGCATCCCACTAGTTTAGTCCCACCGTGTTGCCCAAATCTTCAAAGTGTTAAGCTAAACCCTCGAACGTTGGGGTTGCAAAGCAAGAAATCTTCGTCCTTCATATCATTCAGCCGCAGCACATCAAGTTTCTTGCTCTGCTACACATAGCTTACTCTCATTCTAAGATAGTACATGACTTAGATGCAATCACTTTTCAGCTCCAGATATCGCTTTTAGTGTTTTTCAATATTTCAGAAATGGTCTCTTAGAACGGAAATAGTCAGTAACACCGAAGTTAGCGGTACGCAGCACACCACTCCCAATGGGAGGGACCCAAAAGGAAATCCCTAAACCCCAACACGTCTCCCCAGGTGGCGCGCGGCTCCGTCTTACTCACTGCCCAGGCGCGAAGGTAGCCGTTGTCAGGCCACCCTGTTGATAAAGAACACCTGATTATGGCGGGCTCAACCGCCATAACTTAGTTACGCATAGTACAGTCGTGTGAAGAAAGTCATCAGCCCCTAGGGGGCCATAGCATAAGGTATAAACACGTGATCGCCTAATGATGTGGCGTAAGAAATGGAAGACAAATACGGATCTTGGAAAAAGCGTTGGGAAAGTCGGCGGGTGCCCCTGGAGTTCCGAGGGGTCTGGAGCCTAGCCTAACCGGACGTATATATCGGCACGAAGACGTTTAGGTAGCGTAGAGGTGAAGGAGGGGTGAGGATGTAACGACTAGGAATACAGAAACCGGGGAACACGTCATGCTGCGACAAAACACGCTTGTGACGCCTCTTGTTGAATCACAATATAGCACTCGAAGGATCTTTTGACGAACCTGTTACGATATGAAGGGGAGAACCGTGTGCGTGTATTCTATGGTACAGAGAGGAGAGAAAGAGAAAGACTCGAGATATACAGGAGGCATCAAGCCCCTGCAGCAGTGACTGTGTATCAGACCTGTAACATGTCTCCAGCACATGTACACCTGTAACAGAACCATACGACGATGAAAGATGGAAGGATGAGTAAAATCTCAACTTGATACGAGGGCAAGAAATCTCGCGTGATTCACAATGGGCACAGGACCAGACCACGGATATGTGTGGAGCACGAAGCCGAAGAATATGAGTTCTGTGTTGTGATGTGGAGAAGAGCTCGAGAAGCGAGATGGCAAACAGAAGAAATCGTCACGATGACTAGGTGCAATGACCATCGCCCGTCACATCAATTCTCTGACGTTTCTATCTATTTGTTTGGCTACCAACCTAAGGCCAAAGACAAAACCGGCATCCTATTGCACAATTACATCGGCCCCGATCAGTGTCAAACCCGCCATACCTGCCAACACCGGAACTGCTCTCAATCCAACAAACGCTGAAAGGCTTTCGTCATTTTCTAGCTTTACTAGCTAGCTTGTTAGATCCTAGCTAGGGGTTTATAGAGACTAGGAAGATTTGCACGACTGCCTTAACCCATCACTCATGATCAACCCTCTATCAGGATTTGAGTTTAACTCAACTGTTTCCAATCTTTCCGAGGTATTTGCAGGTACAATTGAACACTGTGTACCAGGGTCTATCATATCATTATATCGTCCCCAGCAGCTAATGTTGGTTGTACGAACTAGTGTTGGCTACGAGACGAGATTAGACGAGACCCCAGTAAAGCCCGGGACGCCTCGTCTCATGGGATTTTGGTCTCACGGTCCCAGGACGTCTCACACCAAATTTATATTCAAAATTCCGTTTGTCAGCTCCCCTCAATATCTACATATGGTATCAAGGGCGGTCACCGTTTGCTATTGAAAGTCAGCGGAATATCCATTGAACAGGTCTGCCACCGCAACGTTTTAGTGCATTTGTCTTCCGAAGTAGTGGGTAATGAATGTTACCTCCGTAGCTTTCTTAACCATCAAGGCCCCAGAAGACCCCATTACCGGTGGTATGTTCTCAATGGTTAGAAAAAACTACTAGGGGGAGAAGGAAGATATCAAAGGAATCGGAAGAAGTGAATTAATACCTCTTTGTTCTGGGATATATCCAAGGATTCAGTGCAATGCTTGTGTTTACTACCAGGCTGGGTTCACGACATGATGAGGAATAGGGAGGGGGGTGTAATGTGGACCGGGGGGTGATGTTGAGAAGAAAGGTGATATGGAGAAGGGAGTAGCCTCAGGTGAAAGACATCACAAGTTGTTTGATATCTCAGCACCGTATCTCAATTTAATCTAACTAATTCATGTATTAATGTGCTCCAAACCTTACTTTGGAGTCCTGGATACCAAGAAAATCTGTACGGCTACAGTCTCAGGCGGAAGAAAACTACTTTGGTAGAACCATACATTTTAGCTTCCTTCTCAACAGCCGCTCAATAATTTTCTCTAAAATTTGGTATATGGTGGGTTCGGTATACTAAGAAGCGAAGATAAATTTTGTAATAGCACTAGGGTGCTAATTGTGGTTGGGTAGTCGTTATAAAATGGGTGTTTTCATGTGTCTTAAGTGGGTAAAGCTAAGATCAGACGTTCAGGGTAACAAAGTATCCGAAATTGGTCCCCTTATCGTCCAATTCTTGACCTTTTGGCATCTACTACTAGACGCAATACCGCCGTCACGAGACCGGAAGGTTATTCCAATCCATCACGTAGTCTGTCACGCACGCTTGATTTATCATAGACTGGATTTCGCATGGTTATATCAATTCAGGTTCATGAGGGAAATTGTAACGTTTCCACGTGCCAGTTTCACACAATTAGCGTTACCATCAGCGTCAATTGCATGTCCCTCATCCGACTTCACGAAATTGTTCCCAATATTTAGACTGTACCTTTTAACTATTACAAGAGAACATCACCTTCCCCTTCCCAAAAACTCAACATTTCCGCCAGCCCTCTCATAACAAAACCAAGGGTATAAACGCCGCGCCAACTAAACATAAAACAAACCACCTCCCTCAGCCCACGTCCCCTTCTCCCTAACCCGCCAATAATCCTGCTCCTCTCCCTCATCCACAATTCTCCACACCTCCTCATCCGCATACTCCCTAACCTTCCTAAACCACTTGGGCACCCAATTCTCTCCGCTCTCCTCCATTTCCTTCCGTCTCCCTCTCTGCGCCTCCTCCAGTCTTAGTTTCACTTCCTCTGCGTCATCCAGCTGGCCATCCTCCACCATTCTCTGATCCGGTCTTAACCTGCTGTCTGTGGGTGGTAGCAAACCCTTCTCGATGGAGGTGATCTCATTCAGCTGCGCCGCAAACCTGGTGAAACCGTATCGACTTGGTGCGCCATCGACGGTAGGGCCAACTCGCCATATCTCACTCTGTTGGTTGCCGGCATCGTCAACGAGGAGTAGATGCTCAGTCCACTTCCCAACCAGGCTAGTAGGGTATACATCTCCGTTCCCGTCGAAAGCTTGGACTGAAACCTCTTCCGAGCGGCCTGAAAACATTCCTTTATTCTGCTTAAATGTAACCACCGCCTTTTCCCCGGTTGTTTCGTTGTGAATATGCATACTCCCGGTGGGCTCAACATATTTTTCACCAGCGATAATGTTGCGAAGAAAGCTAGTAGCCACGGTGTAGGAGTATCTATCGTTTGTGCTTGGAAAATAAATCCTCACTCTCCCCGAGGTAATAAGTTCCGCAGACTTTCCCCAAAATTTCTGCGTTGGCTGCGGAGATTGTGAAAAGGTCCATTTTGCGGAGTCGGCATGACAAGCCATGATTACAGGTCGGTGAGAAACCTTTTCGGACAGGAAGCGGAAGCCTTTGTCTTCGCGAACCAGCTCAAACGTTTCACCGAGCATGGGATTAAAGGGCTTCCGTATGGCACGTTCCTTGATACGAGCTCCGCTGAAGTTGCTGATGGCGAAGGCAGCAATGTGTAGAATCCTCTCTCCATTGGCTACGGGTGCAGCAATAGCTTGATCCAGTAGCTCCGAATATTCCAACTGTTCCGACATTCGTTGCAGTAAGGATATAGGCTCATTCGCCGAGACTGGCATAGCAATAGTCGACAGGTCCTTGCCGACATTCTTTCTCAAGAATCCAATCAAGCTTGGGGGGAGCATCTTGGCTTCCGGCACAGTATGTCGGCGGGAAACAGGGTCAAGAGGAAGCGGTTTAAGATCCCCGACTCTCCCATCCTTTGAAGTTGATTCGTGGTTACTAAGAGTCGCTTCTGGTGCCTTGTCGAAGTTGTCGTCTTCAAGATCGCTTTCTTCGTCGTCTGTAGCCTCGTTATCTTCGCCGGTGGACTCTTCTCCGTCTCGATCTTCGTCGTCATTGTTGAGCATTACCACACGATCTGTTCCTTCGGGCGCATCTTCGGCATCAAAGAACTCGTCGCTGGCGGTGGATTCCATGCTGATACGCGATGATGCGGCGTTATTTTGGGTCAGATGTATGCTTGTGCGGTGATGCAGCCACCGTCTTTTCTTATTCTGAGCGATGAGTCCCGAGAAATCCGACACCACTGAATCGAGATCTGCCAGCAATGCTTGAAGGTTGAAGCTAATATCTTGCTGTCCGTGAGGCGAGAGAGGTTGTGCAACGCCTGCCGCAGCAGACCCTAGCATTGCTGCTGTTGCACCAATCGATTTGCGACCATGATCGCGGGGTGCGTTCACAGTTGGAGTGCTAGTTGGTGGTGCTGATTGTTTGCGTTTCCAGAAGGGCCTTTTGGTAGACTTATCCTGCGAGTCCAAACTAAAAGTAGATACGATAGAAGTTGATGAAGATGCCGCTTCGGACACACCCAGTGTTGGAGCTTCCACAGATTGCACCACCAATCGTCTCACCGCATCCCTGACACCTGCAACTCTGCCAACCAAAGCTTCAACTCCTGCCCATCCGCGTTCCTCCATTATCACGTGCTGATCGTCCGCTGCACCAGGTTCTGTGTGGTCCTGTGGTGGGCGCAGCCCATGTACATCCCCAGTTCTAGCCTTAGCGGCGTTTTGCGCAGCTCGCTCGAGTGCGGTTTTCCACATCTCCCAATCGTTATTGGTATTTGCCCTGAGGTGCCATATCTCTGCCCCAGAGTCAATGCATATCTCTCTATCCTTTTTGCTAGCGCTGATTGCGGCCAGTGACAACGGAATTGCACCACGGAGTGCCGAAGACTCCCGATTGAGGTAGTACGATAGCGTCGAGCTTGTGAAATCTAGTGAAAAGAATCGGCGAGCGAAGCCCTGGTGTCGCTTGCGTTTCCGCTTCTTAAGTACACCTGTCTGAAACCCTGATGTAGAGCTGGCCGATTGGTCCCGGTGACCTTCTTGGTGGCTGTATACCGAGAGCGTTTCCTGAGAGGGTGCAGCAAGTGTAGATCTTGATGTGACGTTAGTCAGAGCTGCGCCCATTGAGGGTTGCGAATCCGCATGATGCAGAGCGTGCGATGCCGGTGGAGGTTGGTTAGAGGGGTAGGTAAACAGCACGAACGTCGCTGTCTTTGCGAGTTGCTTCGAGAACGTATTGTCAAAGACCTAGCTATCCCTTAGTTCCGTATTCGTCTCTTCAAAAAGAAACATACCAGCGCAAACATCCCGCCCTGCCCCTTCACCTGGTAGGTCCCTGTTGTGACCTTCTCCGCCTCGCATTTTCCGTGCCAGTAGACATCTAGCAGCCCCGCGGCATGGATCTTGTCGATAGCGTCGCCTCCGCTGTTGCGATTCCGTGGTAGCACCGGACGCGACTCCTTGATCGTAGCAGTTGTAGATTCTTCGGAACGTGCCGTAGGGGGTGGGTGTATTGACGCGGAGGACGAGGAGCCGCTGCTGTTGCCAGGGTGTCGAAAGAGTCCAAAATTACTACACACCAGATAGAGTTCTCGTTAGGTTCTGAGAGAGGTGGGATAGGTTGTACTGAGCTCGTACAGCGACTTCTTATGTGGTTTAATAGACCAGTGGATGGTATTACCTGGCGCACAGTCTACCCAACGGATGATGTAGGACTAAATCATCCCCGTCAGTCCCCAAACCCCAAGAAACAAAGTTGTGTACACACTCTACTCGGGACCTCGAGCTGTTCCATTGCCACTTCCAAGTCGCTTTTTTCGCTTGATGTCTAGGTGAAATAGAATGCAGTAGATGTTGGGAAGGTGGGAATCGAGTAAAAAGAAAGCAGGAACGAGAGCAGGTGAGGTAGAAGTAAATCAGACTTGGAAGTGAATCAGCCTCCACAAACCGCCAAACATCGAGGAGTGACTCTCCACCACAACAATGTAAGCCCATATCAAATCCATGAAATATAGTGTCAGCGATGCATACAAACCCATACTCTGCCATTCTTTTAGAAATTTTTGAAGTTTCATTTTTTTGTATGGCAGGGTGACCCTAGAGTCTATCACTAGGAAATCGGCAGTAAACTCTCCCTACCAACACAAATTTCCAATTCTGAAAGCACCAATCGATCCAGCACCATTGGTTTACCCACTCTGCGATTTACACTGCAATTTTTATATATTTTATCACGGGTTTGTGGAGTGATTCACACCTGAAGTACCGATCCACTTCGGTCTGATTTGACTTCCTGTCTAACATGTTGGAGTCCGATAAAGACCGGAAGAGGGGATTTTGGCCCGATTTTCCGGTCCCTTGGCACTGTTTTCCGACCCTCATCGTTTTCACTGAGAGCGTAATTCAAAACACCAACAGCGCTCCGATGACATTCCAAGCGCTAAGGGTACATCCAACCGGGGCTGTCAGCGGTGGACTCATTCATGCACCCATGGGCTGAGACCATTCTGTGTCAGCTAGATATCCCTCCCTTTATCCCCACTGACTCCATTAGATTGCCGCGAACACGAAAAGCCGTCTTTGGCTTCATTAGCGTAACCACACCGCTCCGTGGCCAGCATTGCGGACGAGTATCTGAAAAACTGGTTTGTTTGTTTGTTTGTAATCATATTGCATTCGGCCGCTGGCGGCCATGGCATATCCCGTACATATTTCCTCCCCGCTTCTTCCGTAACATAAAGAAACAAAAGCAAAGTCGCGAGTCCTCATCTCCCACACAAAAGAAAACCGCCAAAAAACAACATCAAACTTTTACACCCCCCCATCACTCGACTCCTCATGATCTGAGTTCTCCGCCTCCTCCACCACTCCGCTAATTCTGCCGACATCAGTATGAAAAAGAAAATCCATCAACGCCTGCGAACATTTTTTTTCTGCAAAAACGAGAGACATTGGCAATGAAATCTTTGGCTTCTTCAAAACCTTTTCAACGCCCTCATACCCATCCTCCCCCTCTTGCCCATCAACCCAAAGCCTCTTCTGTTCTTGTTTCCATCTTTTACACCACTTAAAAAGGTGGTCTCTTGTCTGATATTCATGCCCACACCACCAACATTTCATATCACTTCTTTTTCCGATCCGCAATAGGTATTTCGCCATCAGTGCATGTCCTGACCTAAGTTGATAAAACCTCGCCGCAATCGTCTTTCTGGCTTCCATCACCGCACTGTTACCTCCCCTCTTCACCAAATCATACTGGTAACTATGCTTTAACTTCTTCCCCATCTTCTTTATTTCCTCTTTACTTTCTTCCCACTTCACCTCGGTCAATCTTCAGCTAACATGGGAGAAAGAAACATAATCTAAAAATGGTAGCGGAATTTGCGTTTCGGTATAACTTCCGCAATGCTTATACGCCGCCTTTGTTGCTTGTTGATCCGCTTCTTCATTGCCTTCTATCCCTTTATGCGCGGGTACCCACCGGTACTCCACCTGGATATTTCTTCTGGCTAATGGGTCGACCCAATTCATCTTTCGTAGCGCTAGCATCTGTCCTGGTCCTGGCTCGTCTGATTGTATTCGTCTTAAAGTTGCCTGGGAATCCGTAAACACCATAACCCTGGTAACCTTCTTTTCTTCTGCCATCTCATCCACGATCTTCATCGCTTCTGACATCGCATACAGTTCCGCATCAAACGCTTCCTTCTGTCGGCCTAGATGTGTCCTCCTCTTATTCCATCTTCCCCCCTCTTTCCATACCACTGCACATCCTACCCACTCATCTTCTTTTCTCGCTCCATCAGTCCAAAGAACAAGTCCACTTCTTTCAGCCTTCGCCTCTTTCATCGCTTGTTCTTCATCCTGAATTATCACTTTGCCCTTAAGGCATCTTTTTTCCATCGGTAATGTCGTCCTCTCGTAACTCCTTCTTTCGAAAGGTTTATCCTCCGGGATCAACTCATCAATCCCCTCCACCCTTTGTAAAACATTCCTTTGTATATTTAACATTTTCTCTCCGCCTTGGGCATCGGGCATCATCATCTGTCTCAACTTATACCGTCGTACCCGGTTATTAAGAAGAGCCTTTGCCGGTCGTAAACCCGCATTGTTCATCAGAGCTCCCTGAGGTGTCGTTCTAAAGCATCCGGTTACCCTTCTGTCCTGTTCGTTCAACAACCTTTGAATTTCCTGAGCCCGACTTTCTTGTCCATGCCACCACAATTCAGACCCATACAACGCCACTGCCTGAACCGCCGCAATTTGGATTCTTTTGCACCCTTCCGAGCTTAATCCCTTCTTCGTCATCAAGGATCTCACCCTATTCTGTGCCTTCCTTGCTTTCGCTAAGGTCTTTTTCGTATGATCATTCAGGGTAAACATATCATCCAGCCATACCCCTAGTGTTAGCAACGGGTCCGGGTAACCCACCAGCAGTCCGGGTTCGGACCAGAACAACGGTTCGGTTAGGTTCCAGAACCGTCCAAAAACCTGACCCGCAGCATCTTGGCGGGCCAAACCCGGACCCGTACCCGTCAACCCGCGGGTTTTGCCAGGTTTGGCTAGACCCGTCGGTTCCAATCTCCGGTTCTGTGTTTCGGGTTTTTCTAATTATGTGTAAGGGCACGTACGCCAGCGTTCGGCCTTATAGGCATACGTATGGTAATTATGGTATACGGTTGCAAACGTGGACTCGAGTAATAGTAAATATAGGTGTATAGGTAAGATTATCGCTAGAGATC